>MDTG01073168.1_pt1 | contig 22697 bp, 28 predicted proteins | sample 811421 | NCBI WGS metagenome assembly MDTG01 (sample SAMN05326645, study PRJNA326480) | marine metagenome | isolation source: seawater | place: Pacific Ocean: South East | collected 2011
ACTCAGAAATCGCTACGGATTTTCACGGACGCCAGGGAAACACTTTTCCGTGAGCGCGGTGTATTCCAGTGAGCAAACGCGGTACTCGCGGGCAGATGGTTCAATCGGACAGCAGAGGCCGAGCGTTGGGCCGAATCGCCTTGATTGTTCAGGGTCTTTGGGGGCCGCAACTCATGTCACTGCAGTATTCGCCTGTCAAGCGACCGCTAAAGCGATCGATATCCTGCTTACTGAATGACCTCGAGCGTTATCGTTGGCCAATGACTAATCCAATCGTATCTGGGGTCATCATCGGGCCGAATGACGACTCCGCTGATGAGATATCGGTCGGCACTTGGTAACCCGAGCTCCACTCGACCATTAGCGTCTGTGAAAGCTTTCGAGACGACAGCCCGATCGCTGTGTCGAAATGCCTTGACCAAAACGCTCTCGAGCGGAGTGTGCCCATCATACAGAGTAAATGCGTAGTTTCCAGGAGTGATCTGTATCCATTGCCCCTCCAGAACCAGCTCAAATGGCATTTCTCCGGAGAGAGAGTCATTTACTTTCGCTTGGCCAGTTTTGATAAAACTTTTTGCGACTCGAACATAGCGTTCTGTGACTGGAACGATTTGCGGAATCGCGGGGTGCTGATTTAGTTGACGTTGGAGACCATCCAGCGTGATGTAGTTTGCCCAACGTTCATCGTCGTTACCAAATCGTATTGAAAATGGAGTAGTTTGAAATATCACACGATTGAGACCATCGTCGACTGCAACGGTTGCTGCGGGTCGAGAGTCACCCAATAACCCTTTTACCTCACGTTTAGATTGACCAATGAGAATAAACGTTGCCGTGTCGACGGTTAGGTAGGGTTGTGCGCTACCGCGGAACGTTTCCCCAACCTTAAGGGTGAGCTCAACTGTGTTGTTTGCGGCCGTGTAGTGTTTTGATGGCTCGATCCAAAATTCATGCCCCCAAATTTGCGTGCTCGATATCAGAAATCCAACTGAGAATGTTAGGCTACGGGAAATTGTCATGTTGACTCCTAGAATTTGAGAATGAATCGATGAAACTCGTGGTGTTGGGCGTACTGTTAGCGATTTTGAGTTGGGTCGCAAGTGCACATGAAATGCGACCCTCAATTGCCTCGCTTTCAGTGGATTCTCAAGGCGTACTTAAGCTTGAGCTCGTGACCAACATGGAGGCTTGGCTCGCTAATGTCGACCCATCGCTTTCGGATACGAACGATTCTCCGAATGCGGCAGTATACGATCGCTTTCGGGCCCTCGACGCAACCGCGTTGGAGGTCGCTATTCGAGACAGGGAGAGAGATGTCAGTCGAGTTATCGAGGTTATCGCAGGTGATCTCCCAATTACAATGACACTCACGACGTTGAAGGTACTCCCTGTCGATGATGATGAGCTTCCGCGCGATACCCAACTGAATTTCGTTGGTGGGTTACCTGATGGTGCGGAAAGCGTGAGATATCGAGTCAATGACACAATGCCCAACACCGCGGTCCGTTTATTTTTCGATAATGCTGAGCCTCGCGTGCAGTTCGTCAAAAATGGTCAGGAATCGGGTGCGCTTTCTCTTGACCGGATGATTGAGCGGTCTGTAAGCGGTCTTGTCGTTGAATATATCGAACTGGGATTCATGCACATTATTCCTCGCGGGTTAGATCACATCATCTTTATCTTGGGTCTCACGTTGATCTCGAAACGTTTGGTTGACCTTGTGATCCAGGTCACCGCGTTTACGGTCGCGCATTCAGCAACACTTGCGCTTGGTCTGTATGGTGTTTTTGAAGTTCCGGCATCGATTGTCGAGCCCTTGATCGCTGCATCGATTATCTATATCGCTGTTGAAAATATATGGCAGCACAAAGTGAATCGATCTCGAGCTCTCGTAGTGTTTGCCTTTGGTTTGCTGCATGGACTGGGATTTGCGGGTGTTCTTACCGAACTCGGGCTCCCCGCACGCGACTTTGTCGTCGGCCTTTTGTCATTCAACGTGGGCGTTGAGCTCGGGCAATTAGCCATTATATTAGGGGCCTATCTATCGATCGGTATTTGGATTGTTCACCATTCATGGTATCGAGTGAGGTTCGCTGTCCCAATGTCTCTGTTGATTGGCCTTATTGGATGTTATTGGTTTGTTGAAAGGGTGATGAGCTAATGGCGACTGAAGCGCGATTAAACGCGCAAGTGATGACGCGTGTCACCCTCATCGGGGCGATCCTCGATGGATTGTTGGGAGTGTTCAAGATCGCAATCGGTTGGGTAAGTCAAAGTCATGCGCTCATCGCAGATGGCGTGCATTCACTATCGGATCTGGGTACCGATGCTTTGGTCATTTTGGCTGCAAGATGGAGTAACGAGGAGCCTGATGCGAATCATCCATACGGTCACGATCGGATCGAAACGATAGCGACCCTTGTTCTGGGGAGCATCTTACTAGTGGTTGCTGGCGGTATTCTATATGACAGTTTTCAGCGTGTTGTTGACTCAAGTATCGCGATTGATCTCGGTGTGGCCGCATTTGCGATCACGATTGCATCGATCGTGTCCAAAGAGGCGATTTATCGTTACACCGTCTACTTTGCGAAGAAGTTAAATTCGAAGCTATTGATGGCCAATGCATGGCATTCCAGAACGGATGCTTTGTCATCGATTGCTGTCTTGGTTGGGTTAGTGGGAGTCTCTTTTGATGCGCTGTGGCTCGACGCTGTGGCTGCTGTGGTGGTCGCGTTGTTAATTGCCAAAATTGCTTTGGGCCTGCTGTGGGATTCGATGCAGGAGTTGATTGATACGGCGTTGCCGGAGGACCAATTAATGGCGATCCGAGAAATTGCCACAAATGTGCCTGAACTTTTAGATGTTCATCAGATACGAACTCGAACGATGGCTGGAAAGATCCTTGTTGACCTTCATCTGCAGGTCGATCCTCGAGTATCCGTGTCAGAAGGGCATGAGATTGGCTGTTGGGTGGCATCGAGCATTCGTAATAAGTTTCCCGATGTGTCGGATATCACCTTCCATATTGATCCTGAAGACGATGCCGACATCGATCGACCGACACCGACGACGTTAAGACCTTTGAGAAGCGAAGTTAGGCATGCGCTGGAGTAAGACTGGGTCGGATTATGTGATATTCAGGGGCTTCGGCTGCACTATCTTCGAGGTAAGATCGATATCGAGGTGCTGACGTCAACTCGTGTCACAGTAGCCGAGCTGAGATCAGCGTCGCAGCGACCGTGGGTGGGCCAAATCTCAATACTTAAATCAATCCTGTAGTAAAAAAAATACATGGCCTTATTATAAAACTGTTAATGAAATCGAATTAGAGTATTTGAGAACATTGCTCGAATGAAAATTTGGGTCCTAGCGATTTGGAGTGTGATGGCTTCTTTTTTTGGAGTTCAATCAAACGCTAATCGAGATCGTGATTTTGAACATGGCCGATTTTCGGTCTTTGTCGTGGCCGGTTTACTCATGACGTTTATCTTTTTGTTAAGCGTTTATGGGCTTGTCCAACTGGTCATGATGTATGTAAACTAGTAGTGTCGATACGGCTCGGGATCCGGATGAATTCTGACCTCGAAGTGTGCTGGAGTGCACACCAACAATCATAGACATTTAAATTTATTAAAGTTTCGTTAACCCCCGTATTCAAAAACATAGGAGGTGTGCGAATGAGCAAAGCATTTACTTTGGCTCTATCGCTGTTGTCAACGCCGGCATTGGCAGATTGGCAGTTAAACATGAATGAAGGAGTGACCGCGTTGTCACGTGAGATATTCGATCTGCATATGCTGATCTTTTGGATCTGCGTGGTGATCGGCGTTGCTGTCTTCGGCGTCATGTTCTACTCGATTTTTAAATTCCGGAAATCCAAAGGTGCTGTCGCTGAACATTGGCATGAAAATACCACTGTCGAAGTGTTTTGGACCGTCATCCCATCCATCATTTTGATAGCAATGGCCGTGCCAGCGACTGCTACCTTGATGGATATGTACGACACGTCCGAAGCGGATGTTGATATCCAGATCACCGGCTACCAGTGGAAGTGGAGATATCAGTATCTGGACGAGGACATCGACTTCTTTTCGAATTTATCGACTCCTCGGGAAGAGATAGTCAACGAGTCCACAAAGAACCCAAACTACTTGCTTGAAGTGGATAACGCATTAGTGATTCCTGTGAACAAGAAGGTTCGGTTTCTGGTCACGGCTAACGATGTGATTCACTCGTGGTGGGTACCCAACTTTGCTGTCAAGAAAGATGCGATTCCAGGATTTATCAATGAAGCGTGGGTAAAAGTCGAAGAACCAGGCGTGTATCGTGGACAGTGCACAGAATTGTGCGGCAAGGATCACGGCTTTATGCCGGTGGTCGTCGAAGTGAAGTCCGAAGCTGATTACGCGCAATGGGTTGCGGATCAAAAGGCGATGAAATTGGCGATGGCCGACGAAGCTTCAAAAGAATTTTCAATGGATGAGTTGATTGCAAAAGGTGAGGGTGTTTACCAAGCTGCATGCGCAGGCTGTCACCAGCCAAACGGGCAAGGGATCCCAGGGGCGTTTCCTGCGATCACAGGAAGTGCGATAGCCACGGGCGCGATTGATGCGCATGTTGACATCATTGTGAATGGTAAATCAGGCACTGCGATGCAGGCTTTTAAAGAGCAATTATCGGCAGTCGATATCGCTGCTGTTGTAACTTATCAAAGGAATGCGCTGGGCAATACCGTGGGCGATGTGGTCCAGCCAAGCGCCATCCAAAAATAAGAGGAAATCATTATGGCTACAGTTGATGTTGATCTACCGCACGTAAAAGACGAGGATCCTCACCACCACGGTCCTGCAAAAGGGTTCGGGCGTTGGTTGTATACCACGAACCACAAAGATATTGGTTCGATGTATCTGATCTTTAGTTTGTCTATGTTCATGATTGGCGGAATTATGGCGTTGATTATTCGCGCGGAATTATTCCAGCCAGGTTTGCAACTTGTTGAACCGAACTTCTTCAATCAAATGACTACGATGCACGGCCTTATCATGGTCTTTGGGGCTGTGATGCCTGCGTTTGTTGGCCTTGCCAACTGGATGATTCCAATGCAAATCGGTGCTCCAGATATGGCCTTGCCTCGAATGAATAATTGGAGTTTCTGGATTCTGCCTTTTGCGTTTCTGATTCTGTTGTCATCGTTATTCATGCCGGGTGGCGCGCCAAACTTTGGCTGGACGTTCTACGCTCCGCTGTCGACGACCTACGCACCAGAATCGGTGACGTTCTTCATTTTTGGCGTCCACATTATGGGTGCATCGTCAATCATGGGCGCGATTAATATCATTGCGACTATTTTGAACATGCGCGCGCCCGGAATGACGCTGATGAAAATGCCACTGTTTGCGTGGACATGGTTGATTACCGCATTCCTTCTGATTGCTGTGATGCCAGTTCTCGCTGGTGTGGTCACGATGATGTTGATGGATATCCACTTTGGAACATCGTTCTTTAACGCGGCGGGCGGCGGCGACCCAGTCCTCTTCCAGCATGTATTCTGGTTCTTCGGCCACCCAGAGGTTTACATCATGATTTTGCCTGCATTCGGCATCATCAGTGAGATCATTCCAACATTCGCCAGAAAGCGCCTGTTTGGCTACTCGTCAATGGTGTACGCAGTTGCTTCAATTGCATTGCTTTCGTTTGTGGTTTGGGCGCACCACATGTTTACTGTCGGGATGCCATTGGTCGGTGAAGTATTCTTCATGTTCACGACAATGTTGATCGCGGTCCCAACGGGTGTCAAAGTATTCAACTGGGTTGCGACGATGTTCCGTGGATCGATGACATTTGAGACGCCAATGCTGTTCGCAATCGCGTTTGTGGTTCTGTTCACCATCGGTGGCTTCTCGGGACTGATGCTTGCGATTGCGCCGGCTGACTTCCAGTACCATGACACGTATTTCGTTGTTGCTCACTTCCACTATGTACTGGTGCCTGGTGCGATCTTCTCGATCATGGCCGCGACCTACTACTGGTTGCCGAAGTGGACTGGACATCAATTGAACGAAACCATGGGTAAACTCCATTTCTGGTTGTCGTTTGTTGGCGTGAACGTCACGTTCTTCCCGATGCATTTTGTGGGCTTGGCGGGCATGCCGCGTCGGATTCCTGACTACGCGTTGCAGTTTGCTGATTTCAACAGCATGGCATCAGTAGGGGCATTTATCTTTGGATTCTCACAGCTCGTGTTTATATACAACGTGATCCAGAATGTCCGCGCCGGGGAGAAAGCAACTGCGCAGGTTTGGGAAGGTGCAAAGGGTCTTGAGTGGACGATACCGTCACCAGCGCCTTATCACACGTTCTCAACGCCACCAAAGGTTGATTAAACCGATGGCTGAGCAGAACGAAACAAAAACCAACCGGCTTGTGGTGCGGCTGGCGACAGCCGCAATCGCAATGTTTGGTTTCGGCTTCGCTTTGGTCCCGTTGTATGATGTTTTTTGTGATATCACGGGACTCAACGGTAAAAACTTCAGCCAAGGTCCTTCGGAAGTTGCTTCAGTGGATCGGTCCAGGACTGTAAAAGTACAGTTCGTTACCGTAAACCCGGCTGGCATGCCTTGGGATTTCAAGCCAACTGTTCGCTCAATGCGAGTCTACCCGGGCGAAGATAAACACACGACGTTTTACGCGAAGAATTCGACTGCGGAATGGATGGTTGCGCAAGCCGTTCCATCTGTAACGCCATCGGAAGCCGCACCCTATCTTCACAAGGTGAATTGTTTCTGTTTTGATCGGCAACCGCTGGACGCGGGCACCGATACTGAGATGCCTCTGTCGTTCGTGGTCGACCCAGAGCTACCAGAGCACATTTCAACAATCACGTTATCTTACGCACTGTATGATCTGACTGACGATCAGAAGGTGACGCAGTTAACACTCGATAATGACAAAGGACGGACATCTTTATGAGTGGTTCGACATATTACGTTCCAGAACAAAGTAAGTGGCCAATTTTAGCATCGGTTTCACTTGGGCTTCTCGCCTATGGTGCGGCAATGACAATTACAGCGATGACCGCTGATCGTGACTCTTTTGGCCCTTGGGTTCTCGGTGGTGGATTCCTAGTGCTTTTCTACGTGATTTTCGGTTGGTTTAAGGACCAAATTCGTGAGGAAGCTGAGGGGCTTCACAGCGACCAGCTCGACCGATCATATCGCCAGGGCATGTTGTGGTTCATTTTTTCCGAGGTGATGTTCTTCTGCGCATTCTTCGGGGCGCTCCTCTACGTTCGTGTGTTCTCAGTACCTTGGATTGGTGGTGAGGGCGACAAGGGCGTGACGAATATGTTGTGGGAGGGCTTCACTGCCACTTGGCCTTTGTTACAAACGCCTGACATGAAGCAATTCCCGGGTGCATCAGCGGTAATCGATCCATGGCATCTGCCTTTGGTTAATACGGCATTGCTGATCACGTCGAGTGTTACGGTGACTTTTGCGCATCACGCGTTGAAGGAAAATAAGCGTGGAGCTTTGGAGGCTTGGTTGGCCGCAACAATCTTGCTAGCTGTTGTCTTTTTATACTTTCAGGCGGTGGAGTATCACGAAGCATATTCTGAACTTGGGCTGACGCTCAATTCAGGTATCTATGGTGCGACCTTCTTCATGTTGACTGGTTTCCATGGCTTCCACGTGATGTTAGGTACAACCATGCTGTTTGTCATGCTCTTGCGGTGTTTTGATGGGGCTTTTTCACCAGAAAAGCATTTCGCGTTCGAGGCAGTCGCTTGGTATTGGCACTTTGTCGATGTAGTTTGGGTTGGACTGTTTATTTTCGTCTATATCCTCTAAGCGCCAATTCCGTGGGGCTCGAGTAACCCGGTGGCAATTCCGATTGCCACCAGTGCGATGAGCCCCGCAGCTAGCCCAACGCGCCATGCCAGCGCATTCACGACACGCTTCTTGTCGGACGGGTCCTTCATAAGGAAGTAAAGGCCCGAAAATAAAACGCCAACGACGGCTAAAAACAAAATCACGATTAAAATTTTGAACATAGTATTTCTCACTGACTAGAAGGGTGCAGGAAACCACAATGTGGCTAACAAAGAAATGGTGGTTTTTGATTGTAGTGATTCCAATCGTCAGTTTGTGTATCAAAGCGGGCTTTTGGCAACTAGACCGTGCGCATCAAAAAGAGGAATTAATCCGGGTTTTGACCGTCGGTGAATCGTTTTTAACGACAGGTTCTGACATGTTGAATGTAGGAGCGCAAAGCGGAACACATCAAGTCCAACTGACAGTCTTCCGTGATACCGCCAGACCGCTGAGTTTTTTAGATAATCGGATCCAAGACCGAGTTGCGGGTTACGAAGTTTTTACAGAAGCAATGACCTCTGACGGGTCAGTCCGGATGTTAGTCAACCTTGGTTGGGTCCCTGGTACGCAAAGAAGGGATGAACTTCCGTCGATCGAAATACCAGCCGTGTTTGAACTGAAAGGATTATGGGTTCCCGTCACTGGCAGTTATTTGATGAGCGAATCGGATGCTGAGACCCTCGGTGATGCTCAACGCGTACAGTCGCTGACGGATCTGATCGAGACCAATTTGTTACCTGGCATGGTGTTAGCCGATGGGTTGTTACCTCGTAATGCCAACGGACCGAAGCCGAGACTGGGTCCAGAAACTCATTATGGATACGCCATTCAATGGTTTTTGTTGGCTTTGGTGCTTTGTGGGATGACGGCCGTGATCTTAAAGAAGGGGATATTACGTGGGTAATCGAACAACTTTTTGGCTGATTTGGGCCATGGCTTTAGTCCCCATGATAGCTGCATTTGTTATGTATTTTGGGCAAATTGGCTTACCAGAAGGGCGCACACATCATGGCCAACTGGTAGCGCCTGGCACGCAGCATTCGGATATTGGGCTACCACATCCAGGTGAACCTGCGAAGTGGCAGGTTGTTCTGGCCTCAAATGCGTCGTGCTTGCCTTGTCAAATCTTTGGAGAGGGTATGCAGAAGTTTCATACGGCGCTTGGTCGAGAGCGCAACCGTGTTGTTGTGTCTGAGGTCCAAACGATGACATTGACTGTCAGTGAGCCCTATATCTGGGTGATCGACCCACTCGGAAACGTCGTTTTAAAGTTCGAGCCTGGAATTAATCCAACGTTGATTCTCCAGGATTTGAAAAAGTTGTTGAAGGTATCGAAGGTGGGCTGATGGCAAATAATCTTCCATTAAAGCTAACGACTATTGCACTGTTCTTAGCAGTTGAAGTGGTCCTGATGGGTGGTTTTACAAGGATCACTGATTCTGGCCTTGGTTGTCCCGATTGGCCGGGTTGTTTCGGCAAGATGGTAATGACCACCGATACCGAGACGATTGCGCATCTTCAAGAGCGTTATCCAGAAATCCATGTTGCGGTTCATAAAGGGTGGATCGAAATGATTCATCGCTACATTGCTGGAGGTCTTGGACTCTTGATCATGGGGATAGCATACCTTGGATATCGCGAAAAAGATAAAACACCCAACTACCCCTATTTGGTGTCGCTTGCGCTACTTGGACTTGTCATTATCCAAGGAGCATTCGGCGCGTTCACGGTGACATTGAAGTTATTACCGAATATCGTGACACTACATTTGATGGGTGGACTGATTATCGTTTCGATGCTGATGTATTTGCGTCATCGACTTAAACGTTGGGCCAATGGTGACACACAAGTTATTTCCATGCGAATGCCAGTCCTTGTCGGGATCAGCTTATTGTTCGCGCAAATCATTTTGGGAGGTTGGGTATCGACTAACTATGCCGGTTGGGCATGCCCTGGAGTACTCAGTTGCGCAGGCGGCGGTGAGGTTCAATACGATTTTCAGAGTGGATTCAATTTGCTCCCAGAGATTGGGCCAAATTATGAAGGCGGGCAACTTGACCACGGTGCACGAGCTGCTATACAAGTGGTGCATCGGGCCGGTGCCTTCGTGGTCCTTGGCTATTGGCTAGTATTGTTGGCGGTTTATCTCAAACGTGGCGTGCTAACGTCTCGCAAAGCGTCTCACTTTATTGGGTTAACTCTTGTGCAAATCGTGTTTGGCTATGCAAACGTTGTTTACGCAGTTCCCGATAGTCTCGCATTTATCCATCATGCCTTGGGTGTTTTGCTATTATTGGCGGCGTGGTTGATTGCATATGAGACGGCTACTGAACAGGAGGACGCTGTTTATGGCAATGTTAGACACGCTTAATGCTGGGTCGACGAATCCAATTTGGAAGGATTATTTAACGCTCACCAAACCACGGGTTGTCGCGGTCCTTGTGTTGACCTCGATGGTTGGGATGCTTCTCGCAAGGCCGGTATTACCTCCAATTGACCTGTTTATCCTCGCAAACTTGGGTATCGGACTTGCTGCATCAGCCGCGGCCGCTGTGAATCACGTCGTCGACAGGCGCCTTGATGCAATGATGAGTCGAACCAAACATCGACCGGTCTCAGAGGGTAAAGTGTCGCCAACCAATGCATTGGTTTTTGCATTTGCGCTGGGTTTGACTGGTCTAGCGATCCTAGTCATGGTCGCAAACGTGCTAACTGCGGTTTTGACATTTGCATCGATCATCGGTTACGCGGTGGTTTACACCTTGTATCTGAAGCGAGCGACGCCTCAGAATATTGTCATTGGTGGCATCGCTGGTGCGTCTCCACCACTGCTGGGTTGGGTGGCTGTGACCGGGTCAGTCGACCCCAATGCCTTGTTGCTTGTTGCAATTATTTTTGCCTGGACGCCACCACACTTCTGGGCTCTGTGCATCGCAAAAAAAGATGATTACGCAAACGCTGATATTCCGATGTTACCGGTGACCCATGGTGAGGATTACACGCGCTTACAGATGCTTCTTTACACCATTTTGATGGTCATCGTCACTGTACTGCCATACCTCAATGGAATGAGTGGAATCGTGTATCTACTCGGGATTGTCATCATCAACGCTCGGTTTTTAATGTTATTGAAGCGATATACTGACTCGAAAGATGCGCAGGATGCGATGACTCTTTTTTGGTATTCGATTCGGTATATCATGTGGTTATTCCTCTTCTTGTTGGTAGATCACTTTGTATTGCTGTGATTCTTTATGATTGAGGAGGGCAGATCGGCATAGGTCAGGTGACAGCGCCTCTTGAAATTTAAAAATCAACCGATCGTTTACGGTGAGGGTTAGACCCTCCCATGGTAGGGTCCCGGGAGCACCTAACATATGATGTATTTTGCTACATCGCTTGCAAATTAAAGGGTCCGAAAAAGGAGTGGGTTTTTATCGAGCAGGGGCGTTACTTAGCCAAGATAATTATTTTGACTCAGATTTCAATCTGCTGCGATTCTGGTGATTGCTTTGTAAGTTAGTGTTACACAAGTCGGTCGGTCGCTCGCTGGTAAAGAGCCTGTTCGGCTTGCGGAATCAAGCGCGCTTGGGTAGGCACTCCTCTTTTACTTTGCAATGTGAGCTGCCGTCGCGTTTATCCCAGTCTGTATGCATTGGATGGAAAAGACGTATGGAGGCGAGGTATGGCTCGATGACTGTCTCGTCCTAACCACGGTGACAGCGACTCCACTGTTCCTCTCTTGTATTTCATTTTGCTACCGGTGCTTTGGTTAAATGTTGCCGTCGTGGGCGCTACCGTGGCTTATTCGGTGGATCTTCTTTAGAGCGGGACGTCGCGAATTATTAAAATTGATGAAGACTGCGGATTTATGTTTGCGTCGTCAATTTTTACGGTTGCGTGATGTACATTGGTGGGTTTGTTACCGGCGAGCGTTATCACCCGAGTTACTTGGTTCCGCTCGTTTATCTTCCCTAAATTTGTAACCAGTACACGACGTACAACGAGGCCATTCCGACGATTAATGTGGGGATAGTTTTTTTTGTGGTGAAGAAAGTGATTGCGGCAATGCATGCAGCGATTGGCTTCGGATCGATCACCACTGGGCCAAAGGCATTAACGAGCCCGATATTACCCTGAAATATCCCAGGGATAACTAATGCACAAAGGACTGCTGGCGGAACGAACTCCAGCGAATCCGTAAACCACTGTGGTAATTTGAAGTATTGCTGACCCTCAATGAATGCGCATTTCAGTGCTAGCGTCACAAGGCCCGCGAGAGCCACGACGATTAAGAACGCATTTGTCATAATCCACTGAATCGCTTATACAAAACGCCGGCGAGCATTCCGAGTAAGCTACCAAGCATTAAACCTAAATTATACGGAAGCTCGAGCCCGAGAAAGGATACACCAGCGCCGGTGAGCGCGGTGACTCGATGAGCGTTTGTTTTTAGGGTGTTGAGTGCAAGCGCTAAAAACGTCAGCGGAATCATAAACTCGAGTGACCAAAACACAGGAATCACTTGTCCGACAAGGGCGCCTGCCATAGTGCACAGTTGCCACAGGAGCCATAGAACGAGCGTGCCACCTCCGTAGTAGGCCATTCGCTCATTGAGATTCCAGTCATGTGTTGGGTAGTCTCGTTGACAGATTGCAAAGATTTGATCGGTCAATCCATATCCTGCGAGCAGTCGAGAAGCCCGATTGGCATTCGCTAAATATGGCGCGATTGATGCGCTGTAGAGCACGTAGCGCAGGTTGATAGCTGTAACGGTCATGAGAATAACTAACAGTGAGGCTCCTTCGTCCATCAATTGGTATGCAGCAAGTTGCGATGCGCCAGCGAACATCAGAAGTGATCCCATTGTCGAATCAATCCATGTATATCCGAACGATACCGGTGTGAATCCAGCAATAAGTCCAAACGGAACGATTCCAGGTAGGAGCGGCAACATCGCGTACATCCCTTGTCGTGCACGAGTTTGAAGATTTCTGGGTGAGTTACGATGCATCGCTGGAAGATACCGGATATGAAAAAAAAGCGCAGAAATTTTGTTACGGCATTGACAAATTGGATACCCACAAACCCTGTGGATAACTATGGGGATGGATTTTTATTGGAGTGGCCAAGATACCCGATTTAGTGGCGTTCGCGCTAAATGTTTAAAATTTAAACAATTGGAGCCTTTGAAATTAAAATAAGTAAAATCAATTATTTATCTGAAATTTATCCGCAACAAACTGTTTTTATTACAGTTTTTGAAACGATGATTTCAGGTGACTTGATGTTGCAGAAAGTAACACATGATTGTGGATAGCATGCACGATGATGGTGCAATGGTTATCGATTCGTAGCGGTGTTTGGCGCGGGGGTACAGAGATAACGGTTGACTGAGTCGGTTGAGGCAAGTGCTTCCCTTGCGATTTCGCACGAAGCTTTTGATTCAAAGACTTGTTCTGTCGAAATCGGTGTCACGATTCCAGGAATCAGCATCATCAGAATATAAGCGGTTAGCATGAGTTAGTTCCCTTGCCTGAGCACCGATGGATACCCGTCGACCCTTTTGTCAATGGCCCGAGTTGATCTACATGTAGGTAAGAATACTTGCTGCGCAGGCGAGCGCAACTGCCCAAGACCATTTGAGATGTCCAAAGAATCTATATTTACCCTTTGCGTATCCCATCAGTCCGACACCCGCTGCTGATCCGATCGACACCAATGAATGCCATGTAGCCGACGAGGCTTGTGACACAGACCCACTTACTATCTCTTCTATTTCGGTGGTGGTCACAAAGAGTTTCACCTAGACCAAGACCGAATTCAGCGGTTGCAACATAAAAGTCTAGCCCGCTTTAGTCTGATTGATTTGCTAGAGGTCTTTCTGGGCCCAAAAGAATCGCCAGCCAGCGATACTTCGGTGATTCTTCAAATGCAAGTTTTGCGGTCATGGTTAACGGAATGGCTAATAAGATGCCGACAATTCCTAATAACCAACCCCAGAATACTAATGATAAGAAAACCACCATGGGTGATAGGCCCAGTCCCTGTCCCTGCAGGCGTGGCTCGATGATTTGACCCAATGACACGTTGACACCGAGATACACTAGTGTTGTCAGACCGGCAGAGCCGAGGCCAAATTCGAGGAATGCAAGGATTACAGCAGGGACGCCCGCCAAAATCGAGCCAAGTGTCGGGATGTAGTTCAGTAAAAAGGCCAATAAACCCAAAACAAAAGGAAAATCGATTCCTTCCGATAGCATAAAGATCGTAACGGCGACCCCTGTAATGACACCAATTAAGGTTTTAATCGCAAGGTACTGATTTAAGTGTTTCATGAATTGCGTAAACGCAACGAAAGGCTCGTGCTCACCGCGTCCAAACGCAACGCGAACCTTCTGTGGCATCGAGGCAGCTTCCATGAGGATAAACAGCACGATTAACAAAATTAAGAATCCGTTCGTGAGGAGAGCCCCGAGTGCGGTGAGTAAGTTGGATAACAGGGTAAAGACACCGGACGTGTCAAAGGATTCGCGTAACTGATTCGCATCGATGGGTATGTCGTAACTGGCAGCAAGCATCCAGATTGAGTCGAGCTGCTCATTGAGCCGTGCCTCATAGGTCGGGGCAGCCTCTCTAAATGCGTTGACTGACCCACCAACGACCGCGCTAAGACCCGCAATAATTGATAACAGCAACACCAATATGATGAGCACCGACAAGACATTCGGGACTCCTCTCCGTTGGAGACCAGTGGATAGTGGAGCCGAAATCAGCGCCACGAATAAAGCAACCAACAATGTTACAATAATTGCACTTGCCGATTTAATGCCTGCTAAAACGACAACAAAAGCGGCGATATTAAAAAGCCAACGTTCTCCGGTATTCACTCGAGCCTCGCATTATTAGTTATGTGGGCACGATGTTAGCAAAAGAGCGATGGTTTGAATGCCTGAAATTTCAGGAGGTGGTGTTTTATTCAGATTTCAGATAACGGAAGCGCATTTTCGATCTAGCTCTTTTACGTGGAATTATCTAACGCGAACCACGAGATTTGTGAATTGTCAGGCCACATTGTTTCCACGCGGACAGGGCGCGAATTACCTTGTGGGTCATGGGAACAAACGGAGACGGGTGCGATCATCCATGTGAGTGCTTGGTAGTCACCATCCAAGGTAAATATTGAGAATGCCTCATGCCCCGCCATGCACACTGAAAAAAAATTAAACTCTCTGAGTAACACGAGCTCGGAAAAGGGAGCCGAGTCGCGCATTGATTGTCCGAAACTGGGTTTTAACACATGAAAAATCCCCTGTAAGAGCGGTTCCCTCTAACAAGCTGATGCCAAAAGACTGGTGTCACATGTGCGAAAACAGTGATTGATACCATTTTGTTGAGTGTTGGGCGTGCTTTACTGGCGCATTCGACTACTGCCGGCGATAGAAATGCTTCAGAGGTTCGGCGAACAAAGTGTCATCGGATGATGCCATTCCTGACGACGCTGTCAGGCCGGTTAATATGAGCATTAAATAAAGGGCGCGACCTGCCATCGTTCCATGGCCGGGCGCCCGTTCGTCCTGTGTAGCGAAAACTCGAGAAGCGTGCATACTTGGGTCCGACGAATCCCCACGCGAGGGGAAAAACAACCCATCCGCTAAGTGATAAGTCAACTGTGGCATGTGTATCGATGGGTTCGAGCTCGTCGCCAGAGAACTGCTGGGATACGACACTCAATACAATCAATCGGCCAATGACCAAAACGGATCCAAAAGTCCCACACTGGTTGTGGTGACGACACCAGATTTCTCCATGGTTTGTGTGAGTTTCGTGATCTGGTGATGCTTGTCGGTACGCACTTTACTGATCAGGAAGCTTGATTTAGCCCAGTCGCATGCAACTCTTTTCTTTGTGCTATTCGAGGCGCTCCAGACAGCTTGAGTGATTGCCTGATGTAATTTATTTACAAAATATTGTCCGACAAAGTGTATTGATATTTACAGCTACAATGATTTCATTGAATCATTTCTGTGGCATTCTATTATTGTGAGCTGTTCGGAACGTTTCTGGATGCAGATGCGGCAGAACGTTTCATGGATGAAAGTTTTCAACGGATTGAGGTGGAATATGCTTGTACTGACCCGTCGCGTGGATGAATCCATCCGTATCGGCGATGACATTCGGATTACTGTGGTAAAAATCAAGGGGACCCAGCAGATTTGCGTTGGCGTTGATGCGCCCCGTGACGTGCCTGTTTTACGCGAAGAACTGCTGATTGATCGGTCTGAAGTATCTGACGAAGTCGAATCTTCAAACTCGTAATCCATTATTTGATTCCCAAAGTTCGCGTATCATTGAATGATGACGATATGCGGGGGCCTTGTTGACCTCAAACCAACCATATTTGTTCGACCGGGCCTCTCGGTATGCTTCTACCAAGAGTGGCTATCGGCCAGTGACAGCAGGCAGTTATTGTATCGGCTTAGAACTGACGTGGAATGGATGCAGGGTGAGATACGCCTTTTCGGTCGTTTCATTGATGAGCCTCGCTTGACGGCTTGGTCAGGTGATGTCCCGTATACTTACTCCAAGCGGACGCTTGAAACGAGATCCTGGCATCCGCAACTGGTCGAATTGTTGAGAAGCCTTGATGCCTTACTTGAGACTCTCGGGATATCGACCCCCCAGGGTTTGAATCATTGCCTTCTCAATTATTATCGGTCTGGTCAAGATTCAATGGGATGGCATCGTGATAACGAATCTGAACTGGGCCGACAGCCAGTGATCGTCTCATTGTCGCTTGGTGAGCCTCGACGATTTCGGTTACGACAAAAATACGACGGCACGAGCGCTCCGCTGACATTTGAACTTGGTGATGGTGATCTGTTAATCATGTATGGGCCGACGCAAACCTATTGGGAGCATGCCTTGCTAAAGAGTCGAAAGGATTTGGGGCCTCGTATGAATCTGACATTCCGCTCAGTGGTTGTTTAAATGAGCCGGAAAATTTTGTGTGTTTTGCATCAAGTACATTCAACAACAGGTCAGGTTGGGGTGGCACTCCGGCAGCTCGGGCATCGAGTGCACATTATTCGCCCCTTGGTTGGTCAGCGCATTCCGAGACAGGTTGACCGCTTTGACGGATTGATTGTGTTCGGTGGACCGATGAGCGCAAACGATGATCATCTCCAAGGTATCCGGACAGAACTATGCTTAATTGAACGTTGGATGCATCGGGATCGCCCGATTTGGGGGATTTGTCTCGGCGCACAACTGATGACCCGTGTTTTGGGAGCAGTGGTATACAAACATCCGAATGAGCAAGTTGAAGTCGGTTGGTATCCAATTGATCCGGTGGGCTCTGGTAAACGAATCTTGACGCCACTGACTCATGTTTACCAATGGCATCGTGAAGGTTTCGAGCTCCCAAGTGGGGCGAGCCGTTTGGCGTCTGGGGTCGTTGGTGGTCTCTTTCGAGAACAAGCATATCTCGTGGGCCAAAATGCATTGGCGACTCAGTTTCACCCTGAGATGCAACCAAAAATGATGAACCGCTGGCTGATGCGCGCGGGTAACATGCTCGAACTATCTGGTTCGATGAATATCAATAATCACCGGTGCGGAATCACCCGACATTATCTGAAGCAATCAGGCTGGTTAAAGCGAACACTCGATCGGTGGGTTTCGATTAAGCTTTTGTCAGCTTGACCAAAGATTTGCGGTCATCTGTCGATACCTATACAACTCATCACAATTACTAAGATAGGTTGTGCAAGGATATGCATGGATTATTGTTAGTCACCGCTTTATTGACACTCGCTTTTCTGATCTATGGACTTTACCAACTCAATCAGCGGGTCATGCGGCTTGAAGGAAAAAAGCGCCAAATCGCTGCTGAAAAGACCCTGGAAAACCGTGCCATCCAAAAGAAAGATCCGTTGAAAAGTGAGCATATTTTTCACGATCTCGAAGGCGAAGTGCTGTTTTATGCGATGGTCGGCGAATACCATCAAGAACTTGAGTTCTCTGAAGATGCGAGAAAGCGATTTGAACTCGTCGTTCGGAAACATATTCTCGAGATCTTAGAGCGCGCTAAAAAAGGTGAGCGTGCACTCGATTCAGAGACCACGATTCAAATGTTGAGAGGTCCGGTCCGATCATGGTTACCGGAGGATGTGGTGGGTTCTCTATTGATTCAAGGCAATATTCTGGCGACTTATCCAAAAGATGAGAAAGCAATTCAATCCATTCAGTCAACGATCGATCATCTTTATATGCGGCTCGGCTATCAATCACCGAATGATCTGCTTGGGCTCAACGATGAGCAAGCACAAGAGGCGGAAGGTCAGGTGACAGAACATAATGACGAGCCGAAACGCCCCTCGGGCGCCGACGGGTTTATGTAACACAATCTTCATTTGTTTTTCATGGGCTTCCTATATATTTTAATAATTATTGAAATATTGAATGATAACAGCTGAGATGGATACGATAACCGCAGTTCGCTGCTTTCAAGCGATAGGGCAAACGCATCGGTTAGAGATGTTTCGACAACTCGCACAAGCTGGTGACGCCGGCATCACGGCAGGCTTGATCGCTGAAGCCCTCGATTTAGCGCCGTCTCAGGTGAGTTTCCATTTAAAAGAGCTTGAGGCATCGGGTCTTTGTTTTGCCAAACGAGAAGGGCGTTTTATTCGATATCGAATCACACCCTCAGCAGTGCGCGAATTATTGGAATTTCTTTTGGCGGACTGTTGTCAGGGGCGTAACGATCTGTGTTCGCCGGCGTTGTCTAAAATCACTACCGGGCATTAAGGAGGAAGTGATCGATGCGTATTGGAATTAATGGGCTTGGTCGTATTGGTCGATTGGCTATTCGAGCCTTACAAAACCATCCGACGCTTGAATTGGTTCATGTGAATGATGTGGCTGGTGATACTGCTACCCATGCACATTCGTTGGCATTTGATTCGGTTCATGGGTATTGGGATGTCCCCGTTGCAGTCGATGGGCATGATCTCGTGATCAGTCATAAACAGATTCGGGTCACTTCTGCAAAAACGCTTGAGGATGCTGATTTTGGTGATTGTGATCTGGTGCTTGAGTGTACGGGTCAATTTAAAACGATTGATGCGTTGACGCCGTATCTCGATGCAGGCATTTCTCAGGTGGTGGTCTCGGCACCGATCAAACTACCGGAGGTGCTTAATGTTGTGATGGGCGTGAACCAGGCACTGTTTTCTGCTGAAAAGTTTCCAATCGTTACTGCAGCCAGTTGCACAACAAACTGTATTGCGCCTGCCATTCAGGTGATTCATGAGACCTTTGGCATCAAACATGGGTCGATTACCACTGTTCATAATATTACGAACACTCAAACAATTTTGGATGCCGCTCATAAAGATTTACGTCGAGCGCGCGCTTGTGGCATCTCTCTGATTCCAACGACAACGGGAAGCGCAACCGCGATCGCAGAAATCTTCCCCGAACTTCGTGGTCGTCTCAACGGTCACGCAATACGGGTTTCACTGGCTAACGCATTGATTACAGATTGTGTGTTTGAGCTTGAGAGCAAGGTGACTGTTGAAGAGGTCAACGCGGCATTGAAACAGGCAGCGGAAACATGGTTATTGGGCATCTTAGGCTATGAAGAGCGTCCTCTGGTCTCGGTTGATTATAAGACTGATCCTCGGTCGAGTATTGTTGACGCCCTCTCAACGATGGTCGTGAACGACACGCAGGTAAAGTTGTATCTCTGGTATGACAACGAGTAGGGATAGGCGAACCGTTTGGCTGAGTTAGCAGCCTACACTGGGACACAGCGTGGACTCTAAGCAGCATGACTATGCTGTAATTACTGGCAATTACTGGGCGTTTACCTTAACTGACGGTGCCCTGCGCATGCTCGTCGTGTTGCACTTCCACAGCTTGGGCTTCACCCCCTTCGAAATCGCATTTCTCTTTTTGTTTTAAGAATTTTTTGGAATCGTGACCAATGCGGTTGGTGGCTGGTTAGGCACACGAATTGGCCTCAATCGTACAATGCAAATTGGTCTTTTGATTCAGATTGGCGCGTTATCGATGCTGCTGGTGCCTGAACAGATGCTCAATGTGACCTGGATGATGGTCGCACAGGCGCTTTCTGGTGTCGCGAAAGATTTGAATAAAATGAGTGCTAAAGGCTCCATGAAGTTGATCGCAACTGATCAAAATGATGGGTTATACCGAATCGTTGCGTTTTTGACGGGCTCTAAGAATGCATTGAAAGGTGCCGGCTTCTTCGGAGGAGCTGTCTTATTGTCGGTATTTGATTTTCAGGGAGCGATCATCGCGATGGTGGTCATGCTGACAATTGTTTGGGTATCCAGTCTTTTATTATTACGCCAAGAACTTGGTGTAATGAAGAATAAGCCGGCATTCAACCAGATTTTCTCAAAGTCGAGGGCGGTCAATTGGTTATCAGTTGCAAGATTCTTTCTATTCGGTGCCCGTGATGTTTGGTTTGTTGTGGCCTTACCTGTCTTTCTGCATGCGACACTTCAGTGGGATTTTTGGCAGGTTGGCGGATGTTTAGCCTCCTGGATCATCATCTATGGATTGATCCAAACAGTCGCACCACAGTTAACAGGGAAAAATCAAACACCGCATGCTGTACGCATGCAACTGGTGGTATTTGGTGGTTTACTCGCACTCGTCCCAGCAGGGATCGCGATCTCGCTCACTAATGATTTTTCGGTCGTGTATGTGGTGACCATTGAGCTGTTGCTGTTCGCATTAATATTTGCCATGAATTCAGCGTTACACACTTTTCTAATTGTCCGCTTTGCTCGCGTTGATGGCGCAAGCTTAGATATCGGGTTTTATTATATGGCGAATGCAGGTGGTCGGCTTGCTGGAACCGTTGCTTCAGGGGCGCTATATCAAGTATATGGTTTGGATGCTTGTTTGTGGGTTTCTGCGCTATTGATCGCGTTTGGATCACTTACAGCACTCTTTCTCCCGCAGGAAGAGTTGGGCACTGCCTAGCAGCGCCCGTTCCTGTTTAGACTTCAGGGTTCGCTTTGTCCGGTGGATTGAGAGATCGACACCGTTGAATTCTTGCTCCTCGGACAACCGTATCCCGAGTATGTTGCCAATGATTTCGCAGACAATCATCCCCCTCCATAGCAATCCCAACACCCCCATTGTTGTTCCGATCAGCTGAGCCATGAACATGACGCCTCCAAGGCCTCGGAACGCAGTCGCACCAAAGATCCCACAAGCTAGTTCGCCCCACGCCCCGCAGACACCATGAAGAGCCCATATCTCGAGAATGTTTTAAATCGTAAAATATGTGCAATGATCTCTGGACTAGAGAGATCATTGATCGCGACGACTGGGATGCTCGTTTGTAGATTTCTTTCAAAAAACACACGGAGGACATTGCGTCCAATCCGTCCAAATCCACTAATTAGTATTCTAATCACGTCATCATTCCCATGTTTGTGCGTGCATTACGCGATAAATTTTTGTAATATTACGTAAATTATAAAAACGACCGATCTGCCGAGGGGATTTTGGTGTTAGCCCAAATTGAGTCATCTCTTGATCAATTAAGCCGCTCCGAGCGTAAAGTGGCAACCTTTGTTCTCGACGACGCCTCCCGCGTTTTGACGATGTCAATTGCTAGGCTTGCGCAAGAGGCTTCTGTCTCTGAGCCTACAGTCAATCGCTTTTGTCGAACATTTTCAGCAACAGGATTCCCCGACTTCAAGCTTAAGCTCGCACAAAGCCTCGCAAGTGGACCAACGCTTACCACCGCGATGGTTTCTGACGATGACGCGATCCCTGAAATCTTTTCGAAGCTGACTAACAAAGCCATTCGCTCAGTACACGATCTGAAGTCATCGATCGACGTAACCACCCTCGAGCGCGCCGTCGATCTATTTTGCCAAGCGAGACAGGTTGCATTTTTTGGGATGGGGGCAAGTGGCTCTGTTGCGCGTGATGCGCAGCACAAGTTTTTTCGATTCAACGTGCCCGTTGTTGCTTATGAAGATGGTTTAATGCAGCGCATGCATGCGGCAGCAATGAAAACCGGGGATTTGGCTGTTGTGATTTCGCATACAGGTCGAACTCGCGCTATGGTCGAAGCGGCGACTTTTGCTCGTGAGGCTGGGGCGAGTGTATTGGCGATCACGCGGTCTGACACCCCTTTGTCACGGGTTGCGACACTGACCATCTCGGTTGATGTGGCTGAGAATACGGAGCTGTATATCCCAATGATGTCGAGGCTGATGCAATTATTGGTTTTGGATGTTTTAGTGACTGGTGTTGCACAAAAACGGGGAACAGATTTCCAGCCACATCTTGCGCGGATCAAGCAGGCGCTAGATGGAACGAGGCTCCCTGACTGAGATGTCTTTTGATTTAACCAATATCTTGTTAAATTACTACAAATAAGCAAACTAATTATCGAGGCAGGGGTTTGAGAATGCGTCGAACAAAAATTGTGGCCACACTGGGACCGGCATCAGACCGCCCCGGGGTCTTAAATGCGCTTTTGGATGCAGGCGTCGACGTGTGTCGGCTGAATTTTTCTCATGGCAGTGCTGACGACCATCGTAGGCGATCGAGTGAGGTGCGGCAAATCGCAAAAGATTTCGGACGAACAGTTGCTGTTCTTGCTGATCTTCAGGGACCAAAGATCCGGATTGCCCGATTCAAAGAACAGTCGGTGATTTTGAGCGCTGGTGCGCGGTTTGTACTTGATGCAGATTTGAATCCTAATGACGGCGATAAGACGCAGGTCGGGCTGGATTATCGAGAGCTTCCAGACGATTGTCGTCC
>MDTG01294409.1_pt1 | contig 22693 bp, 7 predicted proteins | sample 811421 | NCBI WGS metagenome assembly MDTG01 (sample SAMN05326645, study PRJNA326480) | marine metagenome | isolation source: seawater | place: Pacific Ocean: South East | collected 2011
CTCTCAAATCTGAAAGTAACTCTAGGTCTTCTTCTAAATCTTCTTTCCATTTCGTTCTATCGATATCGGCAATATGAACCTTTACTTTGTTTCCTATTAGATTTTCTTCATCACCCCAATCGGCATCCCAATCGAAATCTGTATTAGCTTGTATTCCTGAATAGGTATCAAGTTCGCTATTCTCTAGGGCTTCTATGGCATCGGATATTTTTTCTATGATATTTTCTACGGTAATCCTAAAGGCATAAACAGAACTTTCAATTCGTTTTAGAAGATTGATGCGCATTAATATTTTAAGACTCGTTTCTCTGTCTCTCTGTGAAAATGAGCCCTTACCAGCTTTAACTTTCTTTTCATATTTTTCTTCATAAAACTGAACTTTACTGGGAAGTATATAGCTCAGTGGAGAATATACAGAAAGGTTCAATAAAGTAAGCGTATCAGCCACTCCAGAATAATCCACTCCGTCATCCGAAGTCAATGGCGATTGAATGGATACGGGTTTGTTACGACTAGGGAAATCGCCAATTTCGGAAGTATCGTAATAGGAAGTGACGTGTTTTCTAGAACGGGCAATGGTCAGGCTATCTAATAGTTCGAAAAAGTCAAAGTCAAGCATGTTTAACAACTTCTCCGTTGTTCTTTGTTGGGCTTCAAATTTTGACCACCCGTTGAAGGCTTGCTGGGCTCTTTTGAATATTTGCTCTATGCCTCGACTAGTATTGAGCTTTTCGTCCAATTGTTCGGGTACTCCTTCGTAGGCAAGTGCTAATTGGTTTTTAAGGTCGTTAAAGCGGTTGTTTACTGGTGTAGCCGACAACATCAAGACTTTTGTTTCTATACCTTCTTTTATGACTTTTCGTAGTAGTTTTTGATATCTATTCTCTTTATCTACAACCGTATTGTTATTTCTAAAATTGTGGGACTCATCAATGACGATAAGGCCATAGTTGCCCCAATTGACATTTTCTAAATTACGACCATTACTCATGCCTTTTTCTCTAGACATATCCGTATGAAATAAGACATCGTATCGAAAACGGTCTTTGGCTAGAATGTTATCCTTATCGTTGTGACGGTAGGTATTCCAGTTAGCTTCTAGTTTTTTAGGACAAAGTACTAGTACATCTTTGTTGCGTTTTTCGTAATATTTGATAACGCCTAAAGCCGAAAATGTTTTTCCTAGTCCTACACTATCGGCAATGATACAGCCGTTGTATTTTTCTAATTTATTGATGGCACCTATAACGGCATCTTTCTGAAAGTTATACAGTTTATTCCATACTTCAGTATCTTTAAAACCCGTTTCTTCATTGGGTAAATTATCAATGGATAGATCGTCAAGAAAATCATTGAATATGTTGTAGAGGGTAATGAAATAGATAAACTCAGGGCTATTTTCTTTGTAGGCGTTTTCAAAATATTCTTGGACATACTTGGTGACATCTTCTAAATTGTCTTGATTGTCCCATATCTGATTGAACCATTCTAGATAGGCTTTGCTTTCGGGATAGTTGTTTTTTTGAATTAGGGTAGGAAATCCTTCTTTATGGGTTAGGCCCAAATCGGAAGTAGTAAAACTATTGATGTTAGTGTAGGATGCACCTGACTCGCCATTATCCAAATGTATTAGCCCATTGAGTGGAGTAGTAGTGTGCCGATTGGATTTGAAGGTTACCTTTTCCTTTACCCAATTGGAACACTCTTTGGCAATCGCCCGTTGGTTCAGTTCACTTTTGAGTCTAAGCTCAAATTCGCCACCACACAACTCTGCTTCACGATAGATGTGAGGAATATAGAATTCTCTAGACTGTTTTTGTAGTTTTTCCTCCAAAAAAGTAGGAGAGGTGAAAATAAATTTAAGCTCATCGATATGATGTAATTCCTTTTTGAGCGCCTCAAAAGCATAGATAGAAAAAGATGAAGCAGCTATAGCAAGTTTACTTCCTTTTTTGAGTTCTTGTTTGAGGTCCTCGCCAAGGCGAGTATTTACATTGTCGATTAGCTTCATATCTTATATCATAATCGCTTTACGAAACTCGAGGTAGCTTGAATCAGTCTTTTCATACTGTTGGCTAATTCTTCAATTTTTTCTTCCCTTTCGTCTCCATTTGTCATATATCCACCTTCAATTTCTTTTCTGATGCTACACACACGAAATCCTTCCATTTCTGCCCAGTTCAGCTCATCTCCAAAACTATTATCTATGTCTTGCCTATGATTTTTTAATTTATTCAATCTATTAATATTTTCTTGTTCAGAATCCTTACCGCCATCAATTCTAAGTTCGATACGAAAGTTCTTTTGATTGACCCAATAAACATATGTAAGTCCGCTTTTACCTGCAGAAGTACCTATCCAAGCGTCAGAACCTCTTGCTGTAAGATTTGAAAATTGCTTCAATCCTATATTTTTTGAAACTTCTATTAAGTCTGCCCAAAACTGAAGACGAATCCTATCATTTTCACTATCAGCTTTACGCTTTTTGCCAATTTGTTTAGATTCTACACTTGGACCTGAAACTAGAGAAAGCAAAGGTGCTGCAGGACTTGAACCTATTCGAATAGCTTCCACTCTCAATAAGTAAAAGTCGCAATTATTCTCTCCTTCGTTGAGCCAAGTAATGGCATTGATGTGTTCTTGTTTGGGTGTTTCTACTATCCAAACAGCCACTTTTGCATCAAAAGAAGATAGGTAAGTTATTAATTTACCAAGATGATCGTGATCACTGTTACCGTATTGGTTTTCAATAACTACAGTTTCTCCATCTAAGGTTTTAGCCTTGATGTCTACTGAAAAATTGCCCGTAGATTGTTCTTTTTCTGCACTACTAAGTTCTAAACCTATTGCATCACCAACAACTTCAATGTTTTCTGTTAGCCAGGGAGTAAAATGTTTAGGTTCAATTGGAAAGGCTTCTCTGATGCCTATGCGTGTTATTTTTTCTACTTGACTCATATCACTTTCATTTCAGTTTCTGGACTCAGTTGGTGGAGCAATTGCTTGACATTAGATTTGGCGGTATCGTTTTTGAAGCCACTGTCTTTGAAAACAATACGCAAGGGTTTGTCTTTAGCAATATCTTTGGCAAAGTCTTCATCTATGTTGTTGTCAAAACAAGCATAGAGAGAGTTCTCCGCTACTTTAAATACTTTCTTGCCTGACACCTCCATTTGCTCAATCTTGAGCGATAGGGGTAAGCCCCAATCTAGCATAACTTGGGCTAATAAATCATCGGATGTACGGTCAGCTTTGACATTATCGGCAAACAAATCCATATTACTTTGACTATACTCTTGGGGTTTGTAATAGACATCTTGCATATTGCTGCTGTCTAGGCGGTAAACACGGAAGCCATAATCAATATTATCATCTACTTCTGATTCTTCTTTAATTTTTTTTGCAGCTTTTTTAATTCGATCTATTCCAATTTGACTTATGGTTTCATAACCAATTTTTCTGGCATAACTATCTTCAGGCGTAGGTTCAGGAATTTGAACTTGTATGTGTTTTCTATTTCCATTGTCAACACTGTTTAGTTCCATTACAGCCTGAGCTGTACTTGCTGAGCCTGAGAAAAAATCAAGAATAATTTCTGACTTATCCTTAGAGGTGCCTACTTCTAATATTCTCCTGATCGTCCCAATTGGCTTGGGTTTAGGAAAAACTCTTTTGTCAAATCTGAGATTAATGAATGCTTCACTTCCACGCTCACTATTCACATCTTTGAAAGTCCATGAACTTGTTGGCTTAACAAAGCCACGGTCTTTTAAATAGTCTTTTTCAAAAACTCCCCAAATTTCACGTGTGGGCATCCATTTTGCTTGTAATTTCCATAGGTTTTTATTGGCATTTTCCATACCCCAACGCCAATTTCCTTCTTTGCCGTCTTGACGAAGTGGTTTAATTTGAATACAACCTGAAGGAACACTCTCATCTCGAGTAGTAAAGAAATCACCAGTGGATTCATTGTAAATGAAATAGTAGAACAAGTTTGGTCGATCTTCTCTTAAATCATTGTCGCCCGTTTTCCTTAAGTCAATATCTCGATATCTTCCAATCTCGTCTTCCTTATTGTATCGCTTCGTTATTTTCTCATCTGGCTCAAAACCATATGTCTCAACGTTATCGATAGACTTAGCATATACAACTATATACTCGTGTGCCGTTGCAATGTATTTATCGTCAGATCTTCCTTTTGGGTTGTTGATATTGGCAATTGTTCCTAAAAAATTACTTATGCCAAAGATATCATCACATATTTTCCTGAGGTTGATAATTTCATGGTCATCAATTGAAATAAAAACAAGACCATCACTCTTTAATAGGTTTCTCCCGAGTTTTAAACGTGGATACATCATGCTGAGCCAATCGGAGTGGTAACGTCCTGCAGTTTCTGGGTTAGCAACTAAGCGTTGGTTGTATTCGTCTTTTTGTCCGCTATCTTCAAGTTCTTCTTGGGCGTCCTTTCTAAAGTTGTCTTTGTATACAAAGTCTTTACCCGTATTGTAAGGCGGGTCTATGTATATCATCTTAATCTTACCCAAATAGCTTTCTTGCAGTAGCTTGAGTACTTCCAAGTTGTCGCCCTCAATGTAGAGGTTTTCGGTATTGTCAAAATCTACCGAATCCTCACGAATAGGGCGTAGGGTTTTGGTAGTGGGTAGGTTGGCCGTTACTATGGCTTCTTTTTTACCGGGCCACTCTAAGCGGTAGCGTTCTTTGTTGCCTTCAATAAGGTCTTGGCTGAGTTCTTGTTTGAGTAAGTCAAAATCTACTTTAATCCCATCAGCGGTTTCGGTTACACAATTGGGAAAGCGCTGGGCTATAAAGGCCGTGTTTTCATTGGTCCAGTCTATGCTAGTCATATCGAGTTTATCGTTATTCATGCTTTATTATTTGAGGGTTAGCATTTCGTGTAAGGATTCGTAACTGGCTACCTTTTTAAAGTGCACTTCAGTTTGACTAATGGTATTGAAGTGTTCTCCTGCACAGTGTATTTTGAGTTTTTCTATTTCCCTCAAATCCATATCGGAATCGGAGCCTTTAGTTTCGGCAACAAAATAGATTTGTCGGACTTTGTCTTTATCAAAGACTATGGCCCAATCGGGACTGTAATTGGCTACTGGGGTAGAAACGTAAAAGCTTTTGGGTAGCTTAGCATAAACGACAACTTCATCGCTATTCTCTAAGGCTTCGGCAAAATTGGCTTCTATCTTAGAATCGGTAGTGAGGTGATCGTAAATGTGCTTTTTCAATAAATCGGATTGTCGTGGGGCAAATTTATCGTTTGTAAAGACGGTTTTAGCATCGTAGCTTTCTTCTGTTTTATGATAAACGATGTTGTTAAGTATCAAACTGGCTTTAACCTCATTGATGAGTTTACTGCATTTGCTGATAAACTCTTCAGGATTTTTGCGAATCAAAAGAAATTTTTCCTCCTTAATGCCTTTGAGTATGGCCACAATACTTTTTCGGGTAAGGTTGGTCAGCACTTCTATTTCACCAACAATATCGTAAACGGCATTGGTATAAATATCGTTATTGAGTTTGAGGTGCTGGCGCTTGGATTCTTTGACTAAACTACCTTCTTTCATTTGCTCGGCGGTACCATCTTCTAGTTCACCTGTTTTTACTTCATACACTCTATCGCCAATATTCAGTTCAGCATTGATTTTGGCTTTACTGTCTTCTATCAGTTTTTCGGTATTGAATTGTACCTCATAAACCGTTCTGATATTAATTTTACTCCATATCTCTTGAAACTCTTTCTTGCTGAAATTAGCGTTGGTTTTAAGTTCAATTGTTTGGCGTTCGTCTTCGGCTTTAAACTCTTCTCCAGTATAAACAGATTTTAATAGTTTACAAATAGATTCTCGGTAGGGCTCAAATTGCTCTGGTAATGGCACTGTATTATTTTCAATAAGCTCTTTACCTTCTGGCGTTATCTTACCACTTACATCAGCTACTCTCTCAAACATTAATGTATTATTTAATAAAGATGCTCCTAATTCGTCAATGCGGTATTCTTCGCCCTTATCATTAACGACCATTTTATTAAGAAAGACTTTTGCTTCAATCTTCATTGGACGATCTTTTAGGGTAGCGGCAATTTCTTTTTGCAGCCCCTTGGCAAACTCTTCATAGCTTTCTGAAGCAATAACCGTTAGTTTATTGACTTCATGTACTTGTTCGCCTATCAATTCAAAGTCTTGGCGTATACCTCTGTTGTCTACACACAATCGCATACCCCGTCCTACTTCTTGTCGTCTTCTGGTCAGGCTTCCGCTTTCGGCTTGTTTGAGAGCACAAATTTGAAAAACATTAGGATTGTCCCAACCTTCTTTTAAAGCCGAGTGTGAGAATATAAATCTAGTAGGCTCTTCAAAACTCATTAGCCTTTCTTTGTCTTTCATTATTAAATCATAAGCCGATATATCATCCGAGTCTTCTTGTCCACGCTTGACTGTAGGATCTACTATTTTCCCTTTTTTATCGATTGAAAAATAACCGTTGTGTACTTTAGCGGCATCATCTCTGAACAAATACGCTTCGTATTCAGGCAAAGTCAAATCCCGTTCTTCTTCTCTTAATTTAGCGTATTCTTCTTCAAAAATGGTAGCGTATTCTCCCAATTGCTGCTCGCCATCTTCTCCGTAAATACGGTACTTTTCCACCGAATCAATAAAGAATAAAGACAAGACTTTTATGCCTTTAGCAAACAACTGGCGTTCTTTTTGCAGATGTGAAATAATACATTCTCTAATTTGAACTCTTCTAAAGGCGTGTTCGTCTTTATCGTTGAGGATATCTCCAGGGTATATGTCTTGACCAGAAACTACAATTTTATTGAGGTAACCGTTAATTTCGGTAATGCTTTGGTTTTTGTAAGCAGGCATATTACCAGAAAGCTGGTATAAATTAGCGCCTTCACTGAGTTTTTGCCTTACTTTTTTGATGCTTCCAGTAGTGCTTCTTTTCTCAAATTCGACTACCGCAAAAGGAGGTTTGGTGGTGCTCAAGCTGATGTGTTCTAGATACAAATACCCATTGGTTCCTGTAGAACCTTTTAGATTAATCCCTTTTACCTGTATCTTTTTTACCAGGCGTTTGTTGTAAGCATCTAGGGCATCTAGTCGGAATACTTTGTTGTAATCCACTTTGTGGGTAGCCGAATACCTTAGGGTGAATAGTGGGTTGAAGTTTTGCATACTCTCCAAAGTCTTGGCACCATCCACGGATTGAGGCTCGTCAATGATAAGTATGGGGTTGGTTTGAGCAATAATATCAATAGGACGGCGACTACCAAACTGATCCAATTCTTGATAAATTCTTCTAGCGTCTTTACCTCTAGCGTTGAAAGCTTGAGTATTAATAATCATGACACTGATTTTGCTATCTGAAGCAAAGTTTTCTATGTCCTGTGGTCGTGAAGAATTGTATATGAAAGGGCGGACTTTATGTTGGTATTTCTCTTGAAAGTGTTCTTGTGTCAGCTGAAAAGATTTGTAGACCCCTTCACGAATGGCTATGCTAGGAACAATAATGATGAACTTACTCCAGCCGTATTGTTCATAGAGTTCATACATGGTTCGGATATAGGAATAGGTTTTCCCGGTACCCGTTTCCATTTCGATGGTTAAATTATAGCCTTGCTTGGACACATTAGGTCGTTCAATTTGTTGACTTTCTAATAGGTTATTGCCTTTTTGAACCTCCTGAATGTTTTTGAGTATCTGTGTTTCTAATTGCTGAACAGGGGCATTGCGATAACCAATTTCTTCTTCTACATCAAACATGCTTTGCAAGCCTGAAGCAGCTTCTTTGGCTTTTTTTAACAATTCTTTGCTACGTTCTAGGGTGAATTTATTGGATTTCTTGGCCTGTCCCTTAAAACAATCCGTAATAGCTTGTACGGCTTGTAATTGAAAATCTTGTTCTTTGAATTGTAACTTCATGGGCTTATATTACTTTCATTTCAGTTTCTGGACTCAGTTGGTGGAGCAATTGCTTGACATTAGTTTTAGCGGTATCGTTTTTGAAGCCACTGTCTTTGAAAACAATACGCAAGGGTTTGTCTTGGGCAATGGCCTTGGCAAAGTCTTCATCTATGTTGTTGTCAAAACAAGCATAGAGTGAGTTATCGGCTACTTTAAAGACTTGTTTAGCAGATACTTCTACCTGCTCAATTTTGAGGGATAGGGGCAAGCCCCAATCTAACATCACTTGGGCTAATAGATCATCGGCCGTACGGTCGGCTTTGACATTATCGGCAAACAAATCCAAATTACTTTGGCTATACTCTTGGGGCTTGTAATATACATCTTGCATATTGCTACTGTCCAAGCGATAAACACGGAAACCGTAATCTATATCTGCCTTGGTTTCTTCTTTAATTTTCTTAGCAGCTCTGCGGATTCGTTCTTTTCCAAGTTCAGTCAGAAAATGTGGTTTACCCAAACTATCTAAGAGGTCAATACCATTTTGAATAATTTTCTTTGAGTTACTATCTGCTGTTTTTAAGTTTTCATCAAGGTTTTCTGGAAGTTGAACCATAATATTCTTCAGCTTTTTCCCATTCTCAGCCGACCAATGTAAGGCGCCATCAGCGGCTGAAGCTGAACCTGAGAAAAAATCCATTACTGTATCACCATCCCGAGCAAGAAAGTTGAATAAATGCTTCATTAGAGACACTGGTTTTGGATAACTAAAAACATCTCTGCCCATCAATTCGGACAAATAGCTCGAAGCGTTTTCATTAGTTTCTACACCATTTTTCTTTTTGGTAATTGTTGGATCAGTATACTTTTCTTTAATGAAATTTGTTGGTCTTTTATATCCTTCTTCATAACGGATAAATCTAATTGATAATTTTTCTGACTTAATAATAAAATTGGTTCCCTTTTTGAGTTCTTCATTTAAAAAGTCTTGAGTCCACTTAAACTCCCCGCTTAAACGAAAATCTGTAGTAGAGTAACCTGAACTAATTACAATATCATCCAATAACATAACCCTATCTGGCTTTCCTGCTAAAAGAGGTCCATCATTGAATTTATCCGGCTTAAACAGCACCTTATTTTTTGGAAATGTCAAGGTACGAAGACTATTTCCTGAGTTGAGTAATGGTTGGTCACCACCTTCAAGTAATTCACCATTGTACTTAAAAGGGTTCCAACTCTTTTCATAGCAAAGAATATATTCGTTAGTTTTTCTTGACTTAGTAGAAAGAGCTGGTGGTGTAGAAGTTTTTACCCAAGAAAATACTTCTATAAAATTTGTTTCTCCAAAAACATCATCCATTGCACGCTTGAGGTTAGCCACTTCTTCAACACCTATTGAAATAAATATCGCACCATCATTTGAAAGAAGGTTACGAGCTAACTTTAGCCTTGGATATATCATGCTGAGCCAATCGGAATGGTAGCGTCCAGCTGTTTCTGGGTTAGCTACTAAGCGTTGATTGTATTCGTCTTTTTGTCCGCTTTCTTCTAGTTCTTCTTGGGCGTCCTTTCTGAAGTTGTCTTTATATACAAAGTCTTTACCTGTATTGTAAGGGGGGTCTATGTAGATCATTTTTATCTTACCCAAATAGCTTTCTTGCAGTAGTTTGAGCACATCCAAGTTATCGCCTTCTATGTAGAGGTTTTCGGTATTATCAAAATCTACAGAGTCTTCACGAATAGGGCGAAGTGTTTTAGTAGTGGGTAGGTTGGCGGTAACTATAGCTTCTTTTTTACCAGGCCATTCTAAGCGGTAGCGTTCTTTGTTGCCTTCTACTACGGCATGGTTCAATTCTTGCTTTAAGAGGTCAAAATCTACCACCTTGCCTTCAGCACCTTCGGTTACGCAGTTGGGGAAAAGCTGGGCAATTTTTTCAAGGTTTTCGTTAACCTTATCAGGTGATTGTAAATCGAGTTTGACTATCATTTAGTGTATTATTTTTGTTGTTGTTCAGTCACAACAATAAGCTGTTAAACTACATAAAACATTGTTTTATACAAATTAAATAATGTTGTAATAAATGTAATTTTTAAACAACTTATCAAAATAATTAACTAACTCATAACTTATTGAAAATCAATATTTTTAAATAATAAACCTAAACAATATCGACTACCATTAATTAATTCGAATTATTTCATATTAATAGTGATTATTCTAGAGTAATACACTTTCAATAATATTCATATCAATATCTCTTGTAGCTTTTACATAGCGCATAAAACTTTTTTCTTTTTTATGGCCTGTTAGTTTCATAATCTCATGTATTTGTACTTTTCTGAGAAGTCATTATATCTTTATAGACATCATAATATTAAGAGACCCTATTTCCAATTCTCTTCAAGCTGTTTTTGATCAAGGAACTAACATTGGTTCACTAGCACAACAATTATTTCCAAATGGGGTAGATGCATTACCTGAGAGTTATTTTAAAATGCATGAATCTTTTGGGAAAATATTGGATATATTAGTGTAATCTCATGGCATTAACATCTTCTCTTGTAAAGCGTCAAAGTTTCCGCCCATCAGATCTGCAAATACTCCCTTATTATCTAGTAGAGTAGGAGGTTTTTAATTTTAAATTGATATGGAGGAAATAGAGTGCGGTATAAGTTCTAAAAACCTTCTTTATAACACTGTGGTTGATGAATCTTATGAAAAAAAAGAGGAGCTAATTATGTATTTCACTTAGCTTATTGACCAACAAGTTATTATGAGATATTTATGAAAGACTTCTCAATATGATTCAAATATTCTTTGATTTAAATTTTTTTTCACCCTGTAGTTTGAAAAAATAAATTACTTTTGAACAAGTTTTTAACAATTTAACCTTTACAACCTTGACAATTAAAAGATATTTATTTTTTATATTGATTATACCTTTTTTTGCTAATAGTCAATCTATAACGCAAATTAGTATAACCGATTCTATTTATTGTAATGGAGATGCAGAATGTGTCGATATTGACTTAATTAGTTTTTCTAATGATGAGCAATATGACTTATGGATTTGGAGAGACATTGGTTTAGTGAACAACCAACTTATTGGAATAGTCGAAGATGTTATAAATAGTGCTTTATATGAACCGATTACTTCCTCCAGTGGTACGTTAAATTATTGTTTTGAAAATACCGGAAATTACGTTCTGGAAATAACCAACGAGTCATTTGATGTTGTTACAGATACTATCTGGACTACAATGCCATGGCCAGTAGAATTAGGCGTAAATCAGATGAACTCTAACAATGTGTTAGAATGTAATGGCAACTCTGATGGTACACTAAAAGTAAATAGTATTGGTGGTGTTCCACCACTGAATTTTAGTTGGTCTGGTCCAAATGGTTTTACCGCTACTCAAACTGATGTTTTTATTTCTGAAATAAGCAGTCTTTCAGCAGGTAATTATTTTCTGTTTTTAACCGATAATAATGGATGTGAAAATAATTCATTTATTGCTAATGTATCGGAGCCTTCAAACATTTCTGTTGATATCACAATTGACAATCTTGAAAGTTGTTATGATTCTTCCGATGCCCAATTAACCGTTACTGCTTCTGGAGGAAATAATTCTAATTACTCCTATTTATGGGATAATGGTGAAACAACCCCAACGATTTTAGCTGGAGCGGGTTTTCACTCTGTTGTTGTTGAAGATGCTGATGGTTGTCAAGGCAATAGTTTTATAGAATTAGATGAAATTCCAGCATTATCAATAGATGATATTATAATTGATGACGCTTTATGTGTGAATACTGAAGGCTTTGTAGAATTAGTAGTTTCTGGCGGAACAGGAGATTTATCTTATGATTGGCCAGCTGGCACTTCAAATACGAATACTCAGAATTTATCTGCTGGTGAATATGAAATTAATATCACTGATGAAAACTCATGTCTGGTTCAAGCTACATTTAACGTTTTAGAAGCTGATAGCATAGAATTTAGCTTAAATTCAATTGTTAACACAAATTGCTTTGGTACTTCAGACGGTGAAATTAGCTTTGCTATAAGTGGAGGTACACCTAATTATTCAATTACATTTAATGGAGAAAATAGTTTGCCATTACAGTATTTAAATATCAATTCCGATACTTCTTTTCAAAATTTTGAAGCGGATAACTACTCAATTTTTATAACTGACGATAACGGCTGTACCAATTCACAGTACCTAGATAATGTAAGTCTTTTTGAACCATCAGAACTTTCCATAACAGATACTACTATAACTAATGTTTTATGTTTTGGCAATTCAACGGGAAATATTGAAGTAACCGTTAGTGGGGGGCATGGGAATTATATCTATAATTGGACAGATGAATTGAATAATTCAATTGGTAATGAAAGTTTTATCTCTGATTTATCTGCTGGTACTTATAGTTTGTTAGTTAATGACAGTGTTTGTTCCGAATCATTTTCTTTTGAAATTACCCAATTTGATCAGATTCAGTATCAATCACTTCCAAACCCTAATGATGTCAGCTGCTTTGGTGGTAATGATGGATTTATTTCTGACCTTGTTATTCAGGGTGGTTTAGCTCCCTATCAATACAGTTGGGATAACAATGGTGTAATAATAACTCAAGTTAACCCTTCATCCCTAGAAAAGGGTTTGTATGAATTAACCGTTATAGATTCAAACGAATGTCAATTATCATTTCCTGTAGTTGAAATATCTGAGCCATCTGAATTGATTTTCCTTCCCAATTCTGTGATTTCTCAACCTTCTTGTTTTAATGTCAATGATGGTTCAATGAATATTTTTGCTAATGGTGGTGTTACTAATTACACCTATCAACTTGAAGAAATTACATCTGGAAGCCTATATTTTGATAACGAGCTAGAAAATCTACCTGCTGGAGAATATAATTTTAAAGTTACAGATTCTAATGGTTGTGAAATAGATTCACTGTTTACTTTTAATAATCCTGACGACTTAGTTTTTAGCTCTACAACTAGTGATTTGACTTGTTTCGAGTCAAACGATGGATTCATTGCATATAGTTTTGAAGAAGGGTTTATACCTCCTTACACCATTTACTTCGAAGGAGCTATACAAGCTAATGATACTGTTTTCGGACTTGCGGCGTCTAGCTACACTTCTTTCTTAGAGGACGGTAATGGTTGTACAAAAACACTGATTAACACCATATCTCAGCCAGATATAATTAGCTATACTTCAGATGTTGTTATACCAAGTTGTAATGAAAACAATCTTCTTCAAAATGGATTAATTTCCAACGGTAAAATTATCTTAGATCTTTTCGGAGGAAGTGGTTTCTATGAAGTTATTGTAAATGAGGATACTAATCAAGTTGAAACTGGTATTTCTTTGAGTATTAACAATTTATCTGCAGATTCATATGATATAGATGTTGTTGATAATCAAGGCTGTTTACTATCTTTTAGTGAAACGGTACAGAGTCCAAACCCAATAAATGTATATGCTGACATCACAGATGTTATAGTCTTTGGTAATTCAACAGGCTCAATAGATATTAGCGTAACAGGAGGACAACAACCCTATGATATTTCGTGGACTGGTCCAGGATTTATTTCTAACTCTCAAGATATTATCAATCTACAAGCAGGAATTTATACACTGGTTGTAGTAGATGCTAACGGCTGTTATGAACTTTTTGAATATGCAGTTAATCAGGGTGATTGTAATGTTCAGATTAATCCATCTGTTGTTGAGCCTAGTTGCTCAGGCGACAACGCCATCATTAATTTTGATCTTTACGGAGGTATACCCCCATACAGTTGTTATTTGCAAGGTGATATTGATTCAGATGGTAATATTGACGAAGTACTTCCTAATACTAACATAACTTCTTCTTTAGCCAACGATTTGGTTGTTCCTGCTGGAAATGAGTATACTCTTTTTGTTGAAGATGCAAGTGGATGTTTACTTACTTATAATTTTGTAATTCCTGTTGTTGAACCCATTTCATTATCAGCGAATATGGTAAATGCATCATGTTATGGTAGTGAGAATGGAAAGATTATCATTGATCCATTAACTGACGTAACTGGCGGTACAGCACCTTATGACATTAATTGGTTAGGATTAGATTTAAATCCTGTTGATCCTTATGCTTTAAGTTCTGGACAATACATAGTGACTATTGAGGATGATAATGGTTGTCAAGACACATCCTATTTTAATATTTCAGAGCCTACTCAAATCACCTTATTCGATGCAATTGTTAGTCATACAAATTGTACTGAAGGAACTAACACCTCGGCTTCTGATGGTTCAATATCTGTTATTGCTCAAGGTGGTAATACTCTAGGTTCAGGCTTGTATCAATATTCTTGGTCTGATGTTTCTATTCCATCTTTACAAAATATTGACGGACTTTCACCAGGTTCTTATTCTGTAACTATTAGTGATCAAACCAACTGTTCTTCACCTGTATATTCATTTGAAATTTTATCACCAGAATTTATAGAGTTTGATTATTACACTACTGATCCTATTAGTTGTCACAATAATTGTGATGGTTCAATAAGTGTCTTCACAAGTAATACATCTACAGATTTATTTTATTGGTATGATGTAAGTGATTCAATATATATAGGCAATTCAAACACTCTAAACAACCTTTGTGAAGGGAGTTATTATTTTGCTATTGAAAATGAATTCAATTGTTATAGAGAATCACCGGCTTTGGGTATTGGTAATATCACTTTGGATAATCCTGATGAATTCACTATTAACTTAACGCACTCAGTCTCTGTTCCAAATGGATTATGCAATGGCTTGGCTAGTGTTACTTCTACATCAGGAGTTGGTTTAGTAACATTTGATTGGTCTACTGGTGAAACAACTTCAACTATTGAAAACCTTTGTGGCAATGAGATTTATCAGGTAATTGCAACGGATGAAAATAATTGTGAATCTTTCGAACAATTTATCGTTGAAGAAGATGACTGCAATTTAAGTATCGGAGATTTAACAGTTGAAAATATAAGTTGTAATAATGCTAATGATGGCAAAATATATTCTCTAAATACCTTTCAAGGAGGATATCCTCCTTACACCATTTACTTGTATAATCAGGATATACTTGTTGATCAACAGACAACCAATTCTAATTTATTAAATTTCTCGTCCCTCTCTGAAGGAGAATATTTTGTTATTCTTGAAGATGTTGGTGGTTGTTTATCTACATTTAGTACGCCTATTACAAATCCTAACCCTATTTCGTATAGTTATGAAATAGAAAATAGTGATTGTTATAATTCATTTGACCCTGAGGTACATATTACCATTACAGGAGGAACACCTTTTAGCGGTACTACTGCTTATGATATTGATTTCTTTGACTATGAATATTATGTATCATATGAAGAAAATGGAATTGAAAACTATGTTTCTGGTAATAGCGTAAGTTCAGGTAATTACCCTCTAATAGTTTCGGATTCTAACGAGTGTATAACTCCTATCATTCCTTCCAATGATATTTTCATTGTGGAAGTTAATGAAGTAGATTCTATATTTGTTGATGTACAAGTGACTTCACCATCATGTAATGGTGATTCTGATGGTATAGCTATTTTAACTTTTAATGGTGGTCAAGGACCTTTCGATATTAATTGGTACGAAAATGGCTCGATCCTTCCAATAGCACAATCAAATATAATTGTTGAAGGTCTTAGTGCAGGAAATTATTACGTGTCTGTTAAAGATACTTTGGGTTGTGAAACAATTCATTACTTTGATATTATTGATATTAATCCTATCACTGTTGTTTCACAAATAACCTCACCTTCATGTGTAGGTTCATCTGATGGTTCGATTAGCACAATAATTTCTGGAGGAAATGGAGGATATGATTATCTATGGTCGCCTGGAAGTATGATTTCAAATAATGTTACTGGATTGTCAGCAGGAATTTATGATTTGATAATAACTGACGTTTCATCATGTGTACATACAGAAACATTTGTAGTCAATGACCCTGACGTTATAGCAATAGATTTAAGTGTATCAACAATTAGTTGTAATGGTCTGTCAGATGGCTCTATTTCTGCTACAGCTTCTTTAGGCTCAGGAATTTATACTTATCAATGGTATTTGAACGGAGGTGCTATTTCAAGCCTTGACGGAGGTATTTCACCGGATATTGTTAACCTGTCCTCAGGAATATATTCTGTAGAAGTAATGGATACCTACGGATGTACCTCGTCAATGTCTTATGTAATGATGGAACCTTCATCAATTAGCATAGAAATTGAACAAAATGATCCTTCTTGTTTTGGTTTTAATGATGGGCAATTTATAGCCTCTGTAAATGGTGGGGCAGATGGATTCCAATTTGTATTAAAAGATGAGTCAAATAATATATTAACTGAAGAATTTTATTCTAATCAACTTCTTTCAGGAACTTATAATCTCGTTGTTACCGATATAAATTCGTGTCAAGATTCAGTTTTATTTACACTAAATGACCCAGATGCTATTTTATTAAATGTAAATGTTACTGACGTTAGTTGTTATGACGGTAATAACGGTAGTGCAACATTTGATGTTCAAAACAATATAGGTCCTGTAAATAATACATGGTCTAAAGTAATTGCTTTAAACGACTATGAACCAATTAGTTTCTCTGAAATATTAAATAATAATGTAGTCGAAGGTAATTATATTCTTGAAGTTATTGATAGTATCGGATGTATACAATCAGAATTCTTTAGTGTTGAGCAAGCAGACTCAATAGAAGTTACGATTCTAACTTCTCCTTCAGTGTGTTCTAATGTAAGTGGTGCAACCGCTATGGCATCTATATTAAATGCTTCAGAACCTATTAATTATGTATGGACAATAAACCAAGAAAATAATATTACACAAACGACTGAGACTGCCACAGGTTTAAGTCCAGGAACAATTTATTTAAATGGTACTGACGATAATGGTTGTGCAATTCCTTTAACGGTTGTTGAAATTCCTGAATCTGAAAATGCATTAATTCAGGTTCAAATAGATATTCTTAACCCTAACAATTGTTTTAATGACTTACAAGCAGAGCTTGAGGCTGTAGTCTATAATGATGATAATACCCCTACTAATAGTAATGTGCTGTATCAATGGTATTTTAACGGAAATGCAGTTTTAGCATCTCAAGGGGGTACAGTTAATATTTTATCTGATTTAGGCCCAGGTGTTTATTCTGTAGAAGTCATCAACGAAAACTTAGGCTGTATTCACTCCGATACTATTGAATTATTTAATCCATCGGAAATAACTATAGATATAGTTACTGAAGATATTGATTGTTTTGGTGATAGTGTTGGAACAGCTTTAGCAACAGTTGTTAATGGTACTCTACCATTAAACTATCAGTGGAACAATTCAATGGGAGTAAATATAGAAAGTGATGTATTTAACCCATTAAATCTAAAGGCAGGAATTTATGAGCTCGTCGTTACGGATTTTAACGGTTGTAATCAATCTGAAGTTTTTGAAATTTTTGAAAACGACAGTTTAGCATTAGAAATAAATGCTCAATCGATTAGTTGTTTTGGAGGCGACGATGGAATCATTTACTCATCTATTGTTGGAGGCTTTGGTGATTATTCATATCAGTGGCGCAACGATCTGAACGAGATTATTTCTATATCTCCTTCAGCGACTGATTTAACAGCTCAAAACTACACCCTTACTGTTTCTGATGATTTGGATTGTTCGGTAACTTCTTCATTAACATTAGATCAAGCTGAGGAATTTATTATCACAACTAACATTGTTGATATAAATTGTTTTGGGTATTCAACTGGCTCTATTAGTCTAGATGTTTCGGGAGGAACAGGGGAGTTGACTTACGAATGGGATTCTACAGAAGACAATGTAAATCAAATTATAAATTTAAGTGAAGGCACATATCAAGTCATTATTTCTGATGAAAATGGATGCCAAACAACAGAGTCATATTATGTAGAACAATCGCCACAATTAGTAGCTTCAGCAGAAGGTATTTTCCAAAGTTGTACTGAAGGGATTGTAAATATTACCTCCGTTGAAGGTGGTACTCTGCCTTATGAATTTTTCTGGCTCGACGATCCGACTAATGAAACAATGTCTATCTCTAATTTAATGCCTGGCTATCATACATTTATTATTTCTGACTTCTATGATTGTATGCTAACAGATTCTGCTCTTATTAGTGGATCAAATGAAATATTTACATCGCTTTCTTCTGATAGCGTATTATGTCATGGTGATTCGACTGGTTCAATTACAGTTAGTATTTTGAACGCTGATAATTATCCTTACTATTACTCAATAAATGATGAAAATTCATTTGACGAAATGGTTATCACCCCAACATTTGTTATTGATAGTTTACCAGTTGGAGATTATACTATTTATATTAAAGACGGTGAAAACTGTATTGATACGACTGAACAACTTTCATTGTTTGAACCGACTTCATTAGAGGTTCAAATTTTATCTACTGATGTTTTATGTTTTGGAAACGATGATGGAATGATTTCTATTCAATCTTCTGGTGGTATTGCACCTTATGATATTTCTTTAGATGCTGGTAATACATTTGTTACTACTGACTTTGATGGTATGGAAGAACTGAATGTATTTAGTGGAGATTATGAAGTTTTGATTTCTGATCATAATGATTGTACTGTTTCAGAATCAGTATCTATTAATCAGCCAGAACCTTTATTCCTTTCGGTTAGTAATTTTTCTGATTATAATGGTTTTAACAACTCATGTTACAACTCTAATGACGCATCATTAACGATAAATATTTTTGGAGGAACAGGTGATATTGAATTATCATTTAATGACTCGTCATTAATGATCACCAATGGATTTGTATTAGAAAACTTGAGTAAAGGAGATTATTCATTTGCAATCAGTGATACCAATTTATGTTCGGAAACATTAGATACTGTCATAACTGCTCCCGATACCTTGAGTTTTAGTTTGGTTTCAGTTTCAGACTATAATGGTGTGAATACTAGTTGTTTTGGTATCAATGATGCATCGCTTTTAACTTCTGTTTCAGGAGGTGTTGGTCCTTATGATTACTCTAATAATGGTGGCACTTCCTTTATTGTTTCAAATACATTCAATGAATATAATTTTGAAAACTTAGGTGCTGGTATTGTAAACTTTCAAGTAAAAGATTTAAACGAATGTGTAGACACCTTCTCTTATGAAATTACTTCCTCTGAAGAAATTATACCTTCTTTGAGTTTATACACTCCAATTAGCTGTAATGGACTTGATGAAGCAGTTATACTTGCTGAAGTTCAAGGTGGTATTGCTGATTATACATTTGATCTGTCAAATCAAGAAAATACTCAAACAATTGAATCTACTGAGCTGTCAACTTTATTTACTGATTTATCTTCAGGTTTTTATGAGTTTAATGTAGTAGATATTAATGGCTGTAATAACACTTTATCCAATGCTAGTCAGTTGAATGTTGATCAGCCAGACTCATTAGCTTATGACATCAATATTGGAGAAATTTCATGTAATTCTGTAGCTGATGGAACTATGCAGATTAGTAATATTAATGGTGGTGTAGGGGAGTATTCATTTAAATTATATAATACTTCAGGTTTTTATCATGAAGAGGATAACTTAGAGAATTTCGATTTATTAGAATTTGATTCTCTAGCTTCATCGGCATATATTCTAATTATTACTGACGAAAATGACTGTCAGATTTTGGATACTTTAGCTATAGATAATCCTGAGATTTTGAGTGTTGTAGAGTCTGTCACGGATTTAGAATGTTATGGAGTGCCTAATGGGAACGTACAATTAAACGTTCAAGGAGGCTCATCTCCATATGTATTGACACTTAATAATACTAACTATACTGAAGATGAAACATTCTCTATAGAGGGCTTGATTGCTGATAATTATAACTTTCAGATAATTGACGATAATGGTTGTGAATATATTTCAGACTTATTAATTTCTCAACCAGATTCATTAATATTTGAATCGATAATTCAAAATAATATTTGTTTTGGTCAGTCATTTGGCGAGGTAACTTTTAATGTAACAGGTGGTGTTTTACCATATACCTTCCAGTTTACAGATGTTAACGGAATACTAATTTCAGATTCTAGTACTGTTTCTAACTTGGCGGCTGACACTTATTTCATAAGCGTTTCAGATTCTAATGGTTGTGCTTTTGATGATCAGATAGAAATATCAGAACCAAAAGAAATAGTTATTAGTCAAGTTGTATTTAATGAAACTTGTACAGACGCTAATGATGGACAAATCATTACATCTATTTTAGATTTTCAAGAATCATTTGAAGTGTTCTGGTCTGATGTAAATTTATCAGGAATAGAAAACACAAACTTAAGTCCGAATGACTATATCATTACTGTAGTTGATAATAAGGGTTGCTTTAAAACCGATACTGTATCTATTGAGAGTGCATTGGAATTAAATGTATTTACTGCTGTTACTCTTACTGAATGTGAATATACCAACAACGGTGCTTTGAATGTCGATTTTCCACAAGACGGCAACTATTTTGTTCAATTGACTGATGGCACATCATCTTATCAAAATAGTACGACAAATGAGCTTTTATTCGACAATTTATCTGCTGGCGATTACATCTTGACAATCAATTACGATTCGATTTGTACATACGATACTACCATTACTATAACTCACGAAGGGGGCTATGGATGTATCGTTCCTGAACCAACATTTACTCCAAATTATGATGGTATAAACGATGAGTTTGCTCCAGCACAAGCATTTTATGAAAATGTAGAGCTGTTTATATACAACAGATGGGGAACAATGTTATACAATCAAAAATCTGTGAACCCAAAATGGGACGGTACAGATTTAAATGGAAATTTAGTTCCTAGTGCAGACTACTATTACATTATCAAGTTTAATAACACTTTGTTTAACGATTTAACAGGAATAATAACACTTCTGAAATAATGATTAGAAAAATTATATTAATACTTACCTTATTGCCATTTGTAGGATTTGGACAGCAAAGCGCTTTAATATCTCATTACTATGAAAATATAACGCTTTTAAATCCAAGTATGGTTGGCTATGACCAAAATACATCGATTCGTTTGAATGCACGACAACAATGGTATAAGTTTACTGATGCCAATATAGGTCGTTCATCACTTTCAATAAATAAAGGGTTTGCTGATGACGGTGTTGGAGTCAGTATTTTTAGTGATAATTCTGGAAATATTACTAAAAGTGGTTTTAATGTCAGTTATAGTAGGCGTGTAGCTATTGATGATGAATCTTCATTATTTTTTGGTTTGTCTGGTGGTTTTCAGAATAATCAAATTCAGAATATATCGCCAATTGACTTTCAATATTTTGATAACAAATATAATTGGTCGCCAAATTCGTCATTTGGTTTAACATATAACCACAATTCATTGTTATGTGGTATATCTGTTGATGGTTTGCTAGAATCAGATTTAGGCTTTACAAATCAAGAGAATATTATAGAAAAGAATTACTACGCATTCATGACTTACAATTATATGGTAAGTTCTTTTGTTGATCTAAAACCTTCTATCTTATATAAAGAAGCAGAAAGTGGTTTGTCACAATTTGACTTAAATCTTAATTTGTCTTACAAAAATGCACTAACAATTGGTTTCGGATATAAAGGAAACTTCACTGAAGATAGTGATTTTGGTCCTCTAGTAACTTTAGGACTAAACTTCGGAAGTATCACATCTCTGATTAGTCAAGAATTTAACTCAAGCGAAGTTTCATCTTATTCTGTTGGAACTAGTGAGTTAACATTAAGTTATGTCGTTTCTGCCAAAGAAGAAGTTGCTCCAATTAAAAAAGAAGAAGTAATAACTGAAGAAGAAGTATTTAAAGATTCAGATAACGATGGTGTTATAGATGAAGAAGATCAATGTCCTAACGAATATGGAAGTAAATCAGCTAATGGTTGCCCAGATTTTGACAATGATGGAGTAAGGGATTCTGAAGATAACTGCCCAAATACAATTGGTGATTTAATGAATGGAGGGTGTCCAATCTTAAGTCTTGAGGATAGTTCAACTGTTGCCGATGCAATGTTTAATCTGGAGTTTGATAAAAACTCCTCTGATTTAAAGCAATCCTCATTACCTTACCTTTCAAATATTGGAAAGTTACTTTTAGGTAATAAAAATATGTTACTTATCATTTCAGGTCACACAGATAGTGATGCCTCTAATGAATACAACTTTAGTCTTTCAGCTAAAAGAGCACAAGCTGTAAGAAATCACATCACAAAAATGGGTGTTTCTAAATCAAGATTAATCATTGATTTTTATGGTGAAACAAAGCCAATAGTTCCTAATGATTCTGATTTGAATAAGCAAAAAAACAGAAGGGTAGAGTTTGGAATTACTTTTATTTAAAACTAGAATGATTATCGTATGAAGTATTTATTATTTTCTGTCTATTTTTTGTTTTGCCTCTTGTCTAATGCACAAGATGTTAAGCTAAATTATTCTAAAGGAGCATCTATTTTATTTTTTGATATAGATTCGAAAACTGAAAAATTATCCAATAAAATTGGGTTGTCGCTTAACAAAGGTGAGTACGAACTTCAATTTGGATATTTAAATTCTAGTTTCAGTTATGATGGCAATTTTCTGGAACAACAAGATTTGTATAAAAACTATATAACTGAAGTACAA
>MDTG01160660.1_pt1 | contig 22688 bp, 22 predicted proteins | sample 811421 | NCBI WGS metagenome assembly MDTG01 (sample SAMN05326645, study PRJNA326480) | marine metagenome | isolation source: seawater | place: Pacific Ocean: South East | collected 2011
TTGATAAAATACATCTTAATTGGTATGTCAACAAGATATCTAATATGAGCACTGTAAATAAAAAGGAAATTGAAAAATTTTCATTGATGGCTGATGAATGGTGGGATCCTAATGGTAAATTTAAACCCCTTCATAAATTTAATCCTTTAAGAATTCAGTATATTAGAGACCAAATAATAAATCACTTCAATCTTAAAAATAAAGATGAACCCTTAAAAAATGTCGATATTTTAGACATTGGATGTGGAGGAGGTCTTCTTTCTGAACCGATGTATAAAATGGGTGCAAACGTATTAGGAATTGATGCTTCTCAAAAAAATGTAAATATTGCAAAATCTCATGCAAAAAATAATGACTTAAAAATTGATTATCTTTGTGATTCACCTGAAACTATTAAAATTAATAAGAAGTTTGATGTTATTCTAAATATGGAAATAGTTGAGCACGTTGACGACCTAAATTTATTTTTAGTTTCATGCTCAAAATTACTTAAAAAAAATGGCTTAATGTTTATAGCCACAATTAATAAAACACTAAAATCTTACTTGTTTGCAATTGTAGGTGCTGAATATATTTTAAGATGGTTACCGATAGGCACACATGAATGGGAAAAATTTGTTAAACCTAAAGATTTACAAAATATTTTGAAACAACATAGTCTCATTTTAAAAAAACAAGACGGTATGTTTTTCAATATTTTAAAAAATGAGTGGTATATGTCTAATGATGTTTCAGTTAATTATATTAATTGTTTTATAAAAAATTAATTATCTTTACTATCAATCCATGGGATAGACTGAGTTTCGATACCTTCCTCTTTTAATTCTTTAATCTCTTCTTTTGTAGCACTACCGTATATACCTTTTTTTACATTCTTATTTTTATAATGAATTGATCTTGCTTCATAAGCAAAATTTTGCCCAACAAATTCAAAATTTTTTTTAATAAACTTTTGATATTCGTTAATTTTTTTTTTAATTTTTATATGTTTTTTTTGATCAGATTTTTCAAGGAGTGATTTCTCCTTATTGACTACACTCGGTGACATTAATGTCTTTTCAATTTTTAATGAATTACAAGAATGACAATTCAAAAAATTTTTTCTCTTTAACCTTTCAAATTCAGATGAAGAGGCAAACCAACTATTAAAAGTAATACGGCAATCTTTACAAATTAACTTATATTTAATCATAGCCTATAATTAAGAGTATAAAAAAAAATTTCAATAGTTGTTAACTTCTATAATCAGCGTTAATTTCTATATATTTTTTTGTAAAATCCATTGTATAAGTTGTAAAATTTTTTTTTCCTGTAAAAATGTCAATACTTATCTCAATCGAACTATTCTTCATATATTCTTTTACAATACTCTCGTCATATTTATCAAAAATTTTTCCATTTATAATAATTTTATATTCACCGAATTTTAAAGATAATTTGTTCAAATTTAATTCTACTCCAGCCTTTCCTATAGCCATAATTATTCTTCCCCAGTTTGGATCTTCTCCGGCAACAGCGGTTTTAAATAACGGAGAATTAGCTATAGAAAAACCAATTTTTTTCGCATCTTCCTCTGTTTTACAATTTTGAATTTTAATTTTTATAAATTTTGATGCTCCCTCTCCATCTGCAACAACTCTTTTTGCTAAACTTAATAAAACATTATGTAGAGAATTATCAAATTCTTTAATTCTGCTGTCTGTAATATTTTTAATTTCTGGGTTATTAGCTTTACCAGTAGAAAAAATTGTTACCATATCATTTGTGCTCGTGTCCCCATCACAGCTAATGGCGTTAAAAGTAGTTGTAATGTTTTTCTGTAGCAATTTTTTTAAAAGATTGTTTGACAGATTCGCATCTGTAAAAATATAACCAAGTGTGGTTGCCATGTTTGGTTGTATCATTCCTGATCCTTTTGCTACTCCATAAATTTTCACTTTAGTATTACCAATTGAACATTCCTCCATTGCAAGCTTGGGCTTTGTGTCTGTGGTCATGATTCCTAAAGCAGATTTAATCCATATATACTTATTTTGAGTATATTTTACGTTATCAACTAATTCTGGAATTTTATCTTTAATTTTTTCATATGGAAAAGTTTCTCCAATTGTGCCAGTGCATCCAAAGAGAATTTGTTTTGCTTTAATTTTTTCAGGATTGTTATCATCTTCTTTTTGTTTTTCTGTTAATTTTGTAGATAAAATTTCGGCAATTTTCTGAAGAGCCTGATAGCCTTTGGCGCCAGTAAATGCATTTGCGTTTCTTGTGTTTACTAACAATGAAAAAATCCTGTTACTTTTTTGTTTTAAGTTCCATTTTATATTTTCTGAAACTATTTTTGATTTTGTATATACAGATGCATAGTTTGCACCATCTCTAAAATAATACATCACCAAGTCATCCCTTGAATTACTGTACAATTCAGCAGAAATAGTAGAAATTGCTACACCATCAATATGATCTAGATCTTGTAAGTCACCCATTTTAGAGTTTTTGTTTTGGGGTGATAAAAAATTACTTAAATTAATACCCATTGTATTTAAAATATATATTTAATACTTATATAAAGCACGTATTATAAATAACAAATCAAAAACATATGTTTAACCCTCTTAAATTCCTGTCAAATTTTGTAAAAAATAGCAATCAAAGAGAGTTGGATAAAATTCAAAAAACTCTAAATATTATAAATTCACTGGAACCTAAAATCTGTGAACTAAAAGATAGTGAGTTTCCAAAAAAGACTTTGGAATTTAAAGAAAGAATTAAAGCTGGCGCAAAAATAAAAGATATATTGCCTGAAGCATTTGCTTTGGTAAGAGAAGCTTCTAAAAGAACTAGAGGAGAGCGACATTTCGATGTTCAAATCATTGGGGGTATTGATTTGCATGAAGGCAAAATTGCAGAAATGAGAACTGGAGAAGGAAAAACTTTAACCATCACACTTGCGGCCTACCTCAATGCATTATTGGAAAAAGGTGTGCATATAGTAACTGTTAATGACTACTTAGCGAAAAGAGATTCTATTGAGATGAGCCAAATTTATAATTTTTTAGGAATGAATTCTGGGTTTATAAATAACTATCAAGATGACTACGAAAGAAAAAAAAATTATAATTGTGATATTACTTACGCAACCAATAGTGAATTAGGTTTTGACTATTTAAGAGATAATATGAAATTTTCAATTGATGAAATGGTTCAAAGAGAACATTCATTCACAATTGTAGATGAAATAGACTCATGTCTTATAGACGAAGCAAGAACTCCTCTCGTAATTTCAGGTGCAGCAGAGGATAAAACAAATCAATATTTGGCCATTGATAATTTAGTAAAATTATTAAAAGAAAAAGATTTTGAAATTGATGAAAAGGATAAAAATATTTTGCTTACAAATGATGGGATAAATAACATAGAAAAAAGTTTTTCTAACGCAGGCATATTAAAAAATAATAATTTTTATGACCCAGAAAATTTAAGTTTAGTCCATCATGTAAATCAAGCACTCAGAGCTAATCACTTATTTGAAAAAGGAAAAGATTATATAATTCAAAACGGTATTTTAAAAATCATTGATGAATTAACAGGTAGAATTTTAGAAGGAAGAAGGTTTGGAGATGGATTACATCAAGCTCTTGAAGCTAAAGAAAAAATTAAAATTCAGGCTGAAAATCAAACTTTAGCTTCAATAACTTATCAAAATTATTTCAAACTCTATTCTAAAATTTCTGGATGCACAGGTACAGCCATAACTGAATCACAAGAATTTTTTGAAATTTATAATCTTCCTGTAGTTGTTATTCCAACAAATAAAGAAATGATAAGAAAAGATCATAATGATCAAATTTTTAGAACAGAGAATGAAAAAAATATTGCAATCATAAAAAAGATTAAAGAGTGCAATAAAACAGGGCAACCATTATTGATCTTTACATCAAGTATAAATAAATCAGAGATTTATTCAAAACTATTAAAAAAAGAAAATATAAAACATGTAGTTTTAAATGCAAAAAATCACGAAAATGAAGCAGAAATTATTGCAAACGCTGGAAAAAAAAATTCTGTAATAATCACAACAAGTATATCTGGAAGAGGAGTGGACATCCAATTAGGGGGGAAGAAAGGATCAGTTTCAGATGAAGAATTAAATGTAAACAAAAGTGAAATTAAATCTTTAGGAGGATTATTTGTTATTGGTACAGAGAGAATGGAGTCAAGAAGAGTTGATAATCAAGCTAGAGGAAGATCTGGTAGACAAGGAGACGAAGGAAATTCAATTTTTTATGTAAGTTTAGAAGATGATTTGATGAGAATATTTGGTTCCGAGTCTATGAACAATATTTTAGAAAAACTGGGCCTTAAAGACGGAGAAAGTATTGACCATCCCTGGATAAATAAAGCATTAGAAAGAGCACAACAAAAAGTAGAGGCCAGAAATTTTGATATTAGAAAAACTCTTATTAAATTTGATAATGTTTTAAATGATCAAAGACACGTGATTTTTGCCCAAAGAAAAAATGCTATGAATAGTAATGAAATTTTTGATTATTCAAATAATTTTTTAGATGAAATTAGTGAAAATTTATTAAGACTAAAATCTCAAAAACTTTCTAATCCTAGAAATAATGATTTTGATATTCAGCTAAAAGGACTTATTGGAAAAAATCTTACCGAAAGTGAATTTAAAGAACTTTTGGATTTAAATGATGAAAAATTTAAAAATAAGATAAGAGAGAGATTTCAATTCTCTAGAAATGAGAGAATTAAAATGCTTGGTGAAAATCAAGCTAAGGAAATCGAAAAAAGAATTTTTCTTCAAGCCATAGATGTTAATTGGAAATCACACATACAATATTTAGAGCAATTAAGACAAGTAATTGGGCTCAGATCCTATGGTCAAAGAGATCCACTTATAGAGTATAAAAAAGAAGCATTTGAATTATTTGAAAATTTATTAAATAAATTAAAGTTAGATTATTTAATAATATTGATGAATCTCAAAGTGGTCGAACAAAATAATTCTATTCCAAAAGAAGAGGCTAAAAAACCAGCCAATATTGATCCTAAATATATTGGAAAAAAAATGAGTAGAAATGAACCTTGTTTTTGCGGGTCTGGTAAAAAATATAAAAAGTGTTGTGGTGCTTTATAAATAAAAGGAAATAATTAAAAATAGTACCAAAACAATTAAAGTAACTAAAACTATATTTATGTTATTCTTAAGCTTTTCAAAGTAAACTTCAAAATTATTTTGATTGTGAGTCAATGCACTTAATTCTTCTATATTTTTTACAAAACCTTTTTTTCTTCCAATACTTAAAAATTTACTTTTTCTATTGTTGTAGATTTCCTCTGGTGTCATTTCTTTAAAAGAATTAAGAGTAAATATGATTTCCTTTTTTATATTCTCTATTGTCAGATTTCTATCTCTATGCGCTCCACCTAAAGGTTCTGGTATTATTCCATCAATAATATTTAGCTCTTTAAGATCTTGAGCCGTTAACTTCATTGCTTTTGCTGCATCAAGCATTTTTTTTGGATCTCTCCAAAGAATTGTTGCACATCCTTCTGGTGAAATTACAGAATAGATTGCATTTTCGAGCATCAAAACTTTGCTAGATGAGGCTAATGCTATAGCTCCTCCTGAGCCCCCTTCTCCTATAATTATAGATATTGTTGGTACCGTTAAGCTCATGCAACATTCGATTGATTTAGCTATAGCTTCGGCTTGACCTCTTTCCTCAGCACCCACTCCTGGATATGCTCCAGGTGTATCTATAAAAGATATAATTGGAATATTAAATTTATTTGCTAAGTTCATTAATCTTATCGTCTTTCTGTAACCCTCAGGTCTCATCATGCCAAAATTTCTTTTTATCCGATTTTCTAAATTATCACCTTTTTCTTGACCAATAACCATTACCGACTGATTATTAAATTTTGCAAAACCTGCAATTACAGACTCATCTTCACCATAAAATCTATCACCAGATAGAGGAATAAATTCTTCAAATATATTATCAATAAAAAATTTTGACTTTGGTCTTTCTTCGTGTCGTGCTACCATTGTGGTCTGCCATGGGTCTAAGCTAGAATAGACTTCTTTTAACTTTACATCTAATTCATTTTGTGTATTTGAAATTTTTTGAGTATCTACTTCTGACAAACCTTCTTGATTAAATGGATCTTTGAGACGATCTAATTCATTTTCCAAATCTTTTATTTCATTTTCAAAGTTTAGATAATTTTTCATTAATTTATTTTGAGTTTTAATTATGAAAAATGACAACAAAATGTCAATGCTTCTATAAATCAATTGACTTCATTTTAGAGGGGTTTTAGAAAAGATGCTATGAAATTCAAATATGAAAATGTCGAAAATTTGAAAGTTTCGAGTGAATTATTAGAATTTGTTAATGATGATTTGCTTAAAGAAACAAATATTTCACCAAAAAAGTTTTGGTCTGGATTCGACAAAACTGTCCACGAACTATCACCAAAAAATAAGGAATTAATTCAAGTTAGAGAGGATTTACAAAAAAAAATTGATAATTGGCACATTAAAAATAAAGGAAACAAGATTGAAATTAAAAAATATAAAAATTTTTTAAAGGAAATTGGCTATCTTAAAGATGAAGGATCAGATTTTAAAATTGAAACAAACAATGTTGATGAGGAAATTGCCAAAATAGCAGGGCCTCAATTGGTTGTTCCAATTATGAATGCAAGATATGCCCTTAATGCTGCAAATGCAAGGTGGGTAAGTCTTTATGATAGTTTATATGGAACAGATATAATTGAGTCAGATGAGGGAGGAAGTGAAAGATATGATCCTGCAAGAGGTCAAGAGGTTATTAAATATGTAAGAGAATTTTTTGATAAATTTATTCCCATTAATGGGACAAGTTGGAAAAATATCGCAAGCTTAAAAATAAATAATAATGACTTAGTAATTTGTAAGGATGATTATGAGTATAAATTAAAAGATAAGAATAAATTTGTAGGTCATCGTGGAGATGCAAATCAACCATCTGCTATAATACTTAAAAATAATAACCTTCATTTTGAAATAATAATTAATCCTAAAGCTTTTAGTGCAGCTCATGACATTGCTGGTATAAGTGATGTGATTGCAGAGTCAGCAATATCTACCATCTGTGATAATGAAGACAGTGTTGCTGCTGTTGATGCTGATGATAAAATTATTTGTTATAAAAATTGGCTGGGTTTAATGAGGGGAGATTTGAAGATCCAATTTGAGAAGAATGGTAAAAATTTAGAAAGAAAATTAAATCCTGACAGAAGTTATATTTCAAAAGATGGTACTGGCTTAAAATTACATGGAAGAAGCTTGTTGTTAATCAGAAATGTTGGACATTTAATGACTAATTCTTCTATTCTATTAAAAGATGGTAGCGAAATCCCAGAGGGAATAATGGATGCTTTTATTACTTCTGCTGCTGCTTTGCATGATATTAAAAGAAAAAAAAATTCAAGAACTGGTTCTATTTATATTGTCAAACCAAAAATGCATGGACCTGATGAATGTGCTTTTACTGATTTAATTTTTTCTAAAGTTGAAAAAGTTTTAGAATTAAAACCAAATACAATTAAAGTAGGATTAATGGATGAAGAAAGAAGAACTTCAGCTAATCTAAAAGAATGCATTAGAGTCCTTTCCAAACGTATAGTCTTTCAGAATACTGGTTTTCTTGATCGAACAGGTGATGAGATGCACACATCTATGCAAGCAGGTCCAATGGTTAAAAAAGGAGATATGAAATCATCTCAATGGATACAGGCTTATGAGAATAATAATGTAGATTTGGGATTAAAATGTGGTTTTTCAGGTAAAGCTCAAATTGGTAAAGGCATGTGGGCTGCTCCAGATGAAATGAAAAAAATGCTGGATGAAAAAATTGGTCATCTTGAGGCTGGAGCTAACTGTGCTTGGGTTCCATCGCCAACAGCCGCTTCCTTACATGCACTTCATTATCATCAGATTGATGTTTTCCATGTTCAAAAAAAACTAATTTCAAGATCTCCAGCTAAATTGGACGACCTTTTAACTATTCCTATTGCTGATAGACCTAATTGGTCAGTTGACGAAATAAATTCTGAAATTTCCAACTCTGCTCAAACTCTATTAGGGTATGTTGTGAGATGGATTGATCAGGGAATTGGATGTTCAAAAGTTCCTGATATTAATAATGTAGGGTTAATGGAAGATAGAGCAACTTTAAGAATTTCATCTCAGCACATTGCTAATTGGATTGAACATGGCATTACTACAAAAATGCAAGTACTGGAAATAATGAAACAAATGGCAAAAGTTGTAGATGAACAAAACAAAAATGATAAAAATTATATTAAGATGAGTAACGATTTTGATAACTCTATAGCATTTAAAACTGCTTGTGACTTGATTTTCAAAGGATTAGATCAACCATCAGGTTATACAGAGCCATTACTTCACAAAAATCGAATTTTAAAAAAACTCGGCTAAATTATAGATTTGATCTATTTTTAAAAGCTGAAAATAAAGTTCCATCATCTAAACTTTCAATTTCGCCACCTACAGGAAGTCCTTGGGCTAATTTAGTGATTTTTACATTAGTGTTTTTTAGACTATCCTGAATATAATATGCCGTTGTTTGACCCTCAACTGTTGCACTTGTTGCTAAGATTACCTCTTCTATTTTTTCCCTATTTACCCTCTCCACTAATGAATTTATTAAAAGATCTTCTTTTCTATGTCCAACAGATGAAATTGTTCCTCCAAGTATATGAAAATAACCTTTATAAATATTGGAATTTTCAATTGACCATTTGTCAGCTATGTCCTCAACAACACATATTACATTAAATTTTTCCTTATAATTTTCACAATTAAGACATCCTGTGGATTTGGATTTTAAAGATCCACACGATCTACATCGAGTAACATTTTTATATACCTCAGCAAGAATAGTTGCCATTGGCTTAATAAGTTCATCTCTATTGTTTATTAATTTTAAAACTATACGTTTAGCTGATTTTGGCCCAAGACCTGGAAGTTTTGAAATTAATTTTATTAGATTTTCAATCTCATCTATATTTTGCATTTTCTATAATGGCCATTTAAATCCTGGAATACCAAATCCTCCAGCTGTTTTTGCGATTTCTTCTTTTGTTTTTGATTTTACTTGAGATTTTGCATTATTGTGTACTGCTACAATTAAATCTTCAATAATTAATTTATCTTCTTTAAAGATTTCATCAGATATTTCTATTTTCTGCATCTCTCCCTCTCCATCTAGAATAACTTTGACAGAATTGTTACCCGCAACCCCTTCCGCTCTAATGTTCTTAATTTTTTCCTGACTCTCTCTCATCTTATTTTCAAGTTCTTTAGCTTTATCAATAATTTTAGAAAAATCTGTCATTAGTTGTCTTTTTCTAAATTTTTAATATCTATTAATTCTGCATCAGAGAATTTTTCTACCATAGACTTATAAATCTCAGTCTCTTTAATCAAATCTATTTTCTTATTTTTTTCACTAATTTTTTGCTCATTAATTGATAATTGACCTTGAGATTTGGTCAAAGATATAATCCATCTCTCATTTGTCCATTCAAAAAGTTTATTTGATAAATCTTTTAAAAATCCTTGATCTAATTTTTCATTAAATGAAATCTCAATTCTTTTATTTTCAAAACTTACTAAATTGACGTTATTTTCTAATTCATATTTTAGTTTTACTTCTTTTTTAGAAGTACAGAATTGTAATAAATCATCAAAAGACTTTATCATAATCCGGTCTTTATTTTCTGATGCATTCTGAATTTTAGGTTTTAAATCTCTTTCTTGTGAAATATTTTTAATTTGATTTACAGTTTTTGATTCACCAATAATTTCCTTTGAATTTTTATCTTCATTATTAAATTCATTTTTATCTTTATTCAGTTTTTGATTGCTGTGTAAATTTGGATTATGAATGTGCATTAACCTAATCAAATACATTTCTATAGATAAATGTTGATTTGAAACAATATCTAACTCACCCAGAGTTTTAATTGTAAATTGCCAAAATAATATCAATGTATTATTATCAATCTGTTGAGAAATATCTTTAATCTTTAAAAAATCCTCGTCATTTAATGAAAAATTGGTACTTTCCAAACTAAGTGACTCAATGTTTTTGAAATAATATAAAATTTCTAAAAAATCATTAATAAATACTTTTGGATCTACACCTTGATTATAAATATCTCTATAAACATTTAAAACTTCAAGTTCTTCTCCTTTTAAAATCAATTTGAATAAGTTAATTAATTGAGATTTATCAAAATAACCAAATATCTTTTGTGCTGCAATTAGATCAAGTTTTTTATTTTTTTCATTACTTAATAAAGCCCTATCCAATAATGATAGTGCATCTCTTACAGATCCTTCAGATATTTTTACTATCAATCTTAATGCATCATCAGTTATCTGACCATTTTCTTTTGTCCTAATTCCTTTTAGATAATCAAATAATTCTGAGGATTTAATTCTTAATAGATCAAATCTTTGACATCTTGATACTACAGTAATAGGTATTTTTTTAATCTCAGTTGTAGCAAATATAAATTTTAAATATTCTGGAGGTTCCTCTAGAGTTTTAAGCAAAGCATTGAACGCTTGTTTGCTCAGCATATGCACCTCATCAATTATAAATATTTTGTATTTTGATGAAGTTGGACCGTATCTGGAAAATTCAATTAAATCTCTTACATCGTCCACTCCTGTTTTGCTTGCAGCATCCATTTCTAAAACATCAATATGATTAGAATTAGAAATTGCTTTACAATTATCACACTGATTATCCTTACAAACTTTTTCAATACCATTCACACAATTAAGAGATTTAGCAACGATTCTTGCAATCGTAGTTTTTCCTACACCTCTAATTCCTGTAAAAAGGTATGCATTTGGAACTTTTTCAGTCTTAATAGAATTTATAATTGTATCTGCTACAATAGTTTGTCCAATCAAATCTTTAAAAACTTGAGGTCTGTATTTTAATGCAAGTACTTTTTTATTATCATTCATAAATAATTTTAGGAGACTAGAACCTGAATAACTGTCTCTACGACTGCTTCTGTTAAGATCTGGTCGGGTTTAAGCAGCACCCACCTCTAGCCTCCAAAAGTATTATAGCAGTAATGATTTCTAATCCACAACAAAAGATTAAATCTTATTTTTCTCTGTGTTTGTCTGCTTCAAAAACACCTAGAACGTGAAAATCTTGACAATGCAATCCTAATTCCTCTAAAGATTTTTGGACTTTTGGATCATCTATGTGTCCATCTAAATCGCAAAGGAAAAAAAATGAGTCGAAGGTGTTTTTTTCAGGATAACTTTGTAATTTTGTTAAGTTGACACCGTTTATAGCAAACCCTCCTAATGATTGATATAAAGCAGCTGGTTTACTTTTTAATTTAAACAAAAATGAGGTGATATATTTTTTACTACCAAATTCTGGTTGGGAAATATCTTTACCCATTACTAAAAATCTTGTTAAGTTACCTTTTTCATTCTCAATATTTTTTTTTAGAATTTCCAAATTATAAGTTTTTGCACTTAAAGATGATGCAATCGCTGCTTTAGATTTATCTTTGTTATTGGAAACCATTTCAGCTGAACCAGCTGTATCTGCTCTTACATGTTCTACTAAGTTATTTGATTTAATAAACTTTGAGCATTGAGATAATGCTTGACCATGTGAGTATACATCTTTTATTTGTGAAATTTTTGTACCAGGAATTACTAGTAAATTATGTTCAATCTTCTGAAAATATTCTGAATAAATATTTAACCTATACTTAAATATTAAGTACTCTATACCTATGTTACCTGTAATTCTGTTTGACTCTGGTATAATTATTTTTGAACTAGAGTCTTTTGATGCTTTCAAAAAACATTCGTCAAATGTTTTACATGGTACAATCTCAGCTTTAGGGCTAATAGATGTTGCTGCTAGATGAGAGTATGCTCCAAATGTACCTTGAAAATAAATTTTATTCATTAAGATTTATATTCCATAATTTTTTTTATAGCTACAAAATCTTCTTCTGTATCTACTCCAACTGGTGAAGTTTTCGCAAGTGCTACATTAATTTTAATTTTATTATCCAAAGCTCTAAGTTGTTCTAAATTACTTTTGATTTCATTAGGAGATTGTTTATAAGAAACAAATCTTTTTAAAGTTTGTAATTGATAACAATAAATCCCTAGGTGATGATATGTATTTTTACTTGGTTCAGATAACTTTCTAATAAAATTTTTTGCTTCAGGAAATTGAGAGTTTTCTAAACTTTCTTTGGTAATTACTTTGACTATATTTTGTTCTTTATAAAATTTAATATCTTTTATAATTGAAGCTAAAGTACCTAATTCAGATTTTGACTTTATCATTTGTTTATGAAGGTTTCTAATATCTTCTATGTTCATCAAAGGTTCGTCTCCTTGGAGATTCATTACATACTCTATATTTGATTTTCCAAGTATTTCTAAAGCTTCAAATATTCTGTCTGTTCCAGTTTTGTGATTTGAACTGGTTAAAATTGCTTGACCTCCATTATTTTTAACATCATTAACTATTTCTTGATCCTCAGCAGCAACATAAACCTCTCCAATTTTGGCATTCATTGCTATTTTAAATACATGTGAAATTATTGATAAACCGTTAATTTTTAGTAACGGTTTTCCAGGTAACCTGGTTGCAGATAATCTAGATGGAATTATAATTAATGTTTTCATTCTTTTTTTTTATCAGAATTACATTATAAACAGAGGCAATATTGTACACTTAATTATAAGCAATTTTTAATTTATAATGTTATACGTTCAAAGCAAATTTAAATAAAATGGATTCTTTTGAAATTAACAAAATAGTTGCTGCAGTTTTAATGGTTGCTTTGCTTGTAATAGGAATAGGTAAGGTTTCTAATTTAATTTTTCATGTAGAAAAACCTAAAACACCAGGTTATGTTGTTGAAGTAGATCAGGTTTCTAACGTGACGGAAGCTGCTGCGGAAGTTGCTGAAGAAAAAATTGATATAGCTGCGCTTATGGCTTTAGGAGATGTTTCTCACGGTGAAAAAGTTTTTAAAAAATGTGCTGCTTGTCATTCAATCGTTAAAGGTGGGAAAAATAATATTGGTCCAGCACTATACAATGTTATTGGTCGAAAGGTTGGTTCTGTAAGTGATTACAAATACTCAAAAGCACTTTCTGAATATAGTAAAGAATGGACAATAGAGGAACTTAATGGTTATTTAATTAGACCAGCCAAATGGATCAAAGGAACTAAAATGGCTTTCGCAGGATTAAGAAAAGAAAAAGATAGAGCTTCAGTGATTAAGTATTTAAATCAAAATTCAGACAATCCTATTTCACTACCTTAATTTTCCAAAACAATATAATAAAATACTTTTTTGAACATCAACTCTATTTTGGGCTTGTTGCCAAACTCTTGATTGTCTGCTGTAAAAAACATTTTCATCTACTTCGGGACCTCTAGGTAAACAATGTAAAAATATACAGTCTTTTTTTGCAAGTTTAATAAGCTTTTCAGTTATCTTAAAACTTTTAAACTTTAGTAATTTTTTCTTTTTATTTACTCTATCATTCATAGAAATCACTTTATCGGTAAAAATCACATCAGTTTTAGTTACAGCTTTTTCAGCACTATTAAAAATTTTAATCTTATTTCTAATTTTTTTTATCCAATCTAATATATTTTTTTTTGGATAATAATTTCTAGGACATCCAATATTTAGTTCAAAATTAAATTTTACAGAAGCTGCTATTAGGCTGTTCAAAACATTATTGCTATCACCAACCCATGCAATTTTTAATTTTGAAATTGGTTTTTTTTTAATTTCCTCTATTGTGAAAATATCAGACAAAACTTGGGTAGGATGTGAAGATGGACTTAAGCCATTAATCAATGGTATTGATAAATAATTTTTGAAATTTTCAATCTTCTTATCACTATCAGTTCTGAGCATGAAACCATCACCATATGTTGATAAAATTTTGGCAGTATCCTCAAGAGACTCTCCACCATCACCAAGATGAAGTTCATTAGATCTCAAAGTTAATGTTCCTCCTCCAAGTTGTTTGATTGCTAGAAAAAAACTAAGTCTTGTCCGTAAACTAGATTTTTCAAACATTTGAATTAATAACTTGCCTTTAAGCGGTGCATTTTTATCTTTCTCTAATATACTTAAGTTTTGTCTAAGTTTTTTTCTTTTTTTAGCATCGACTAAAATATTTCTTAAATCTTTAGCTGGTATATCTTTTAGATTTATAAAATGTCTCATTTAATTGTACTCTAAACAAACCTTATCAATAATATTTAATGCCATTTTTAATTCATTCTTTTCCACATTCAATGGTGGAAGAATTCTAATAACATTTTCCGAGGCCTTTATTGTCAACAATTTGTTTTTCATTAGTTCATTAATGAATTTTGTTTGATCGTTGTGTAATTGTATGCCAATCAAAAAACCTCTTCCTCTAATTTCTTTAATTATATCAGGATATTTATTTTTAATTATGTTTAGTTCATTAATAAAGTATTCAGAATTTTTTTTAATATTTGTTAAAAAACTTTTTTTTGTAACGATTTCCATCACTTCATTACCAACTCTCATCGCAAGAGGGTTTCCTCCAAAAGTTGATCCATGGGAACCTGCAGTCATTCCTGATGCAACTTTTTTATTCATTAAAACAGCGCCAATAGGAAAGCCTCCACCAATTCCTTTAGCTATTGGAACAATATCAGGTTTTACTTTTGATCTTTCAAAAGCAAAAAAATCACCTGTTCTTCCAATTCCACATTGAACCTCATCTAAAATCAATAGTATATTTCTTTTATTACAAATCTTTCTTAATTCTCTTAAACACCAATCTGGAATCATTTTAATTCCACCTTCACCCATTATTGTCTCTACCATTATTGCTGCTGTATTTTTTGTTATTGCTTTTTTAAGTCCTTTATGATCACCAAATTTAAAATGATCAAATCCAGAAACTTTTGGCCCAAATCCCTCTGTCATTTTTTTACTTCCGCTGGCATGAATGGCAGCAATAGTTCTGCCATGAAATGAATTTTTAACACAAAGAATTCTGTATTTATTTGGTTTTCCAATTGAATAAAAATATCTTCGTGCTGCTTTTATGGCTGCTTCAGTTGCCTCGGCCCCAGAATTTTGGAACATAACATAATCAGCAAAAGTTTTTTTTACTAATTTTTTTGCTAATTTTTCTCCCTCAGGAATAATAAAAGCATTTGAAACATGCCACAATAACTTTGACTGATCACCAACTACTTTTACAAGTTTTGGATTAGCGTGTCCTAAAGAGTTTACAGCTATTCCCTGTACAAAATCTAAAAATTTTTTTCCATTAGTGCTATAAAGATAACTGCCTTTACCTTTTTTAAACGCAATTTTTTTTCTGTTATAATTTTTTACAAGATAGCTCATGTTTTTTTTCTAATTGCTTAACTTTACTTATAAAGTAAAATAAAAGGATACAAGTAATGATTGAAATTTACTTTGATTAATTTTGTTAATAACTCATAATATTATCTTGTTTTTAAAAATTTAATAACATTATATTGTAATTATTATAAATTAATATACCACATATAGAAAAAATGAGCTGGAATGATGAAAAAGTTACAAAGTTAAAAGAACTTTGGGGTAAAGGAAATACAGCTAGCCAAATTGCCGAGATAATTGGTGGTGTTAGCAGAAATGCAGTAATTGGTAAAGCTCATAGATTAAACCTGTCAGCTAAAATTAAAACTAGAGTAGCAAGCTCTAATAAAGGTTTTGAAAACTCAAGAGAGAATAAAGATTTACGTCCAAAAAGAGGAAGGAAGAGTCGCTTTAGCTCGATTATGATTGAAAAAGATTTCGAGCCAGAAAATCCTAAGCAGCTCGAGCAATTAGATGAAAGTTTGTGTAAATGGCCTATTGGACATCCAGATGAAAAAAATTTTTATTTCTGTGGAAGAACCTCTTTAAAAGATTTCTCATATTGTAAATTACATTTGCTTTATGCTTATCAACCAAAAGGTAAAAAAGAAGAGCCTATTGAAAAAGATGAGGTACCTGAATTTATTGAAAAAAAAATTCGATCTGCCTAAAATTATCCTTTATGATACTTTATCACCATTTGTATCATATTTATCTGTCGAGAATTGACCACCTTCTTTCCACATATAACAATATTTCTTTACTTCATTTTCAAAATAACTCTTACTTGGAATACCAATATCAAAATTAGTTTTATATTTTCCTGAATTAATATTGTCATATTTAAGAAGTCTTAACTGATCTTTTGTCAGTAAAGGTTTTGGTAATAATTCAAATAGACTTGCAGATATATTGGCTGCAAATAACGGAAAAGGTACTAAAAATCTTTTTTTTTCTATTAATTTCAATAATTTTTCTAATATTTCTCTAAGTGTTAAAACTTCTGGACCAACACATTCAATTATATTTGAGTTGATATCATTTTTAATTACGTGAAAAATTACATCAGTTAGATCTGAGCAATGTATTGGCATAAATTTAGTATTCCCTCTATAGTATAATGGAAATAACGGTAAGCGATTTAATAAAGTCATAAAGTTAGTAGTAAAATTGTCATCCACTGAATAAACTACTGATGGTCTTAAAATTGTTGATAAAGGAAAATTTTTATGGATATTTTTTTCTCCTTCTAACTTGCTTTCCGCGTACTTTGAATCGATTGCCAAATTTATTCCAAGAGCTGAAAGATGTATAAAATGACTAAGCTTAAATTTTTTACATAATTTTGCTAATAACATTGGAAAAAGGCTATGTATATTCTCAAAAGAATTTAAGCCTTTTTTTTCATATAAAATACCAACTAAATTTATGCAAATATCAGCTTTTTCAAAAAGTTTAGTTATCTTTTTTTCGTCAAATATATTTGTTTCTACAATATCGATATAACCAGCGTTCGCTTGAGTTTTAATCAAGTAGCCTTTTTGATGGATATTACGCGTAGCAACAGTCACCTTATAATTATTTTTAGTTAACTTTCTAATTAAATTACGGCCTATTTGTCCACTACCACCAAAAATTAGACAATTTTTTGCTTTCATATATATATATCTTAATAATGAGTATTGATATCAAACTTCACAAAAATGATTTACCAGATGATTTGAAATTAGGCAACGTAATAGCTGTAGACGGTGAATTTATGGGTTTAAATGTAAAGCGAGATCCTCTTTGTTTAGTACAGATTTCATCAGGAAAATCTGATGCCCATATAGTACAATTTGATAGACAAAACTATAGCGCTCCAAATCTGGTAAAAATTCTAGCCAACAACGAGATTACAAAAATATTTCATTACAGTAGAGCTGATTTGGCACATATAAAATATTATTTGAAAACAGATACAAATAATATTTTAGACACTAAAATTGCATCTAAACTAGCCAGATCATATTCGGATAATCATTCATTAAAGACCCTTATAAAAGAATTTGTAAATGTAGATATTAGTAAACAATTTCAAAGTTCTGATTTTGGAGGAGAACTTACTCCTGCTCAAATAAAATATTGTGCTAATGATGTAATTTATCTTCATGAAATACACAAAAAATTAGAAGATATTCTAGTAAGAGAAAAAAGAATTGATCTTTACAAAGAATGCCTTAAATTTCTAAAAACAAGAGTTGAACTTGATTTAGCTCATTTCAAAGAAGATATTTGGTCTCATTAAATGATAAAAGACAGTACAAAATCAATCGCAAAAAATGTTATAGATTATAAAATAGACGCTTTAAGAATTTTAAAAAAAAAAATAGACATAAATTTTGATAAAGCTGTAAATGCAATTGTTAATTGTCAGTCAAAAATTATACTTTGTGGAGTTGGTAAGAGCGGTTTAATAGCATCAAAAATTTCTTCAACAATGTCGTCCATTGGAAGTCCTTCTTTTTCTTTGTCTGCTAATGATTGTTTACATGGAGATTTGGGAAGTATAACAAAAAAAGATATCTTAATTCTAATTAGTAACTCTGGCAAATCAGATGAATTAGTTCCAATAATTAAATTTGCAAATCGAAATAAAATTAAATTAATTGGTATTGTTTCAAAAAAAAATTCTATCTTATATAAAGCTTCAGATATTAAGATTCTTTTACCAGAAGTAAAGGAGTCAGGTTTAGGAATTGTTCCCACATCAAGTACAAGTATACAATTAGCTGTGGGTGATGCTTTAGCTATAGCATCTCTTCATAAAAAACGTTTTAATAAATATGATTTTTCAAGACTGCATCCTGGTGGTAACTTAGGTAAACAGCTTAAAATCGTTTCTGATATTATGGTAACCGGTTCAAAAATTCCCTTCATTTACGAAAAGAAAAAGATGAAAGAAGCTTTGAAAATCATTACAAATAAAAAACTTGGAGTTTTAATAGCTCGTAACAATAAAAATGTAACTACTGGAATAATAACTGATGGAAATATTAGAAAATTAAGACAACAAAACAAAGATTTTCAAAATTTAATAGTAAAAGATGTGATGACAAAAAAACCAATTTCGATAGATTCTGAAACTTTGGCAGAAAAAGCTCTAAGGATTATGAATGAAAACAAAATAACCTCTTTGTGTGTATTTAAAAACAATAAAACAAATAGAACTATAGGTCTATTGCACATTCACCATATACTTGACACAAACATTGAGTAAATGAGAGTAAAAATATTAACTCAACTCTTTTTATTTCTAGTAATATTATTGATTTCTTTTGTTGTGTATAAAAATTATTTTAAGAATAATGAAATAAGTTCTAAAAATTATATTGATGAGAAAACCTCAAATTATGAGGGTAATAACATCATAAAAGAATTAGAATACGAGTCTTTTGATGAACAGGGAAGAAAGTATGTAATTAAATCTAATGAAAGCATCATAGATGAAGATAACCCTGAAATAATATTTATGAAATATGTGAATGCTAAGATTGTACTTACTGATAACACTACAATATTTATTTATTCTGACAAAGCAAAATATAATAACAAATCTTTTAATACAAATTTTGAAAAAAACGTAAAATTAAATTTTTTAGATCATGACTTATCATCAGAAAATTTAGATTTATTTTTTGATAAAAACAAAATTGAAGTTTATAACAATTTAATATATAAAAATTTAGATTTAACTATGACAGCAGATAAGATAGAAATAGACATGTTAACAAAATATTCAAAAATTTTTAATTACGATAAAAGCAAAGTCAAGATACAAAAAATTATAAATTAAATGGCAATAATAAAAAAATTTAGAATTAAATCTTATAAAAAAGAAAAACCATTTATAAAATTAGAAAAAATTTCCTTATCTTTCAAAAAAAGGCCTATTCTTGAGAATGTTAGTTTTAATCTTAACCAAGGACAAATTCTGGGATTATTAGGACCAAATGGTGTTGGTAAATCTACTATTTTCAATCTTATTACTGGATTATTAAAACCAGATTTTGGGTCAATTTTAATTAATGGAACTAATGTAGTGGATTATCCAATTGCTCTAAGAGCCTCCAAATTTCAAATTGGATACTGTCCTCAATATGGTGGATTTTTTCATGATTTGACTTTATTAGAAAATCTAAAAGCTGTTGGGGAGATTCAAATTCCAGATCCAAAAAATAGAAATATTATGATTGAACAACTAATTTCAAGATTTGAATTTGATAGTGTTATAAATATTCCAGCAAAATTTTTATCAGGGGGTCAGAAAAAAAAATTAGTTATAGGATTAGCATTACTCAATAATCCAAAAGTTTTATTATTAGATGAACCATTCGCAGCCTTGGATGTTCTGACAATTAAAATGTTAAAAGAGCTTATAGTTAATTTACAATCACAAGAAAATATAAGTATCATTGTTTGTGATCATCAAGCGAGAGATTTATTATCTTGTGTGGATAATGCTAAAATATTATCTAACTGTAAGATAATTGCTCAAGGTACTCCTGCTGAACTAGTAAATGATAATAAAGCAAAAAACGCATACTTTGGTGATAGTTTTAAATTTAATTAAAAATAAATGTCCAAATCAATTTTTGTAAGTAAAAGGATTAAAAATTTTGATAAAAAAATATTTGTTAGTGGTGATAAAAGTATAAGTATTAGATGGGTTTTGTTTGCCTCAATTGCAAATGGTATTTCGCGAGCTCAAAACTTATTAATGTCTGAGGATGTAATTGCGGCCATCAAAGCTATTAAGAAATTAGGAATTAAAGTACACTTAAAAAATAAAATCTGTAAAATTTATGGAAAAAATATCAATGGTTTCAAATACAAAAAAAATATTACTATTAATGCTCAAAATTCTGGAACCCTTGGAAGGCTTATACTTGGATTATTAATTAATACCCCATTTCCAATAAAAATAATAGGCGATAACAGTTTATCAAAAAGAGATTTTAAAAGAATCGCAGATCCCCTAAGTAAATTTGGAACAAAATTTAAATTAAGAAATAATAAAACCTTACCACTAACTTTATATGGCTCATCAAAATTAAGACCGATTAAGTACATTGAGAATAAAGGATCAGCTCAATGTAAAAGTGCGATATTACTTGGGGGTATGAGGACCAATGGCACAACATTTATAAAGGCAAAAAAAAGTCGATCACATACTGAACTCTTATGTAAGTATTTAAAGCTTCCTATAAAAATAGAAAATAAAAAGAATTATGACTTAATAAAAATATCAAAAGTAAAAAAGATAAAACCTATCAACTACAACATTCCTTCTGATATTAGTAGTGGTGCCTTTTTTATGGTTCTTACTGCTCTCACTAAAAAATCAAAATTAACTATAAAGAACGTGAATATTAACCCTGTAAGAATTGGTGTGATTACAATTCTAAAAAAAATGGGAGTGAGAATTAAATTCAAAAATATTAAAACTTATAAAGGAGAAAAAAAAGCAGATATTAAAATTCAAAGTTCAAATAATTTAAAATCAATAAACTGTCCTGCAAAATTGAATGCTGGTGCGATCGATGAATTTTTAGTAATATTTTTGGTTGCAGCTAAAGCTAAAGGTATTTCTTATTTTAAAAATTTAGGAGAATTAAATCAGAAAGAAAGTCCAAGACTTAAATGGGGAGCTAAGATCTTAAAAGAAATAGGTATTAAAACTATTGTTACAAAAAATTCTATAAGGATATTTGGAAATCCAAATTTAATGGTAAATAAAAAAATAACTATCAAAAATTACTTAAAAGATCATAGGGTATTTATGACTTGTGTTATTGCTGCTTTAGTTTTTGATGGAAAAAGTACTTGGTGTATTCATGATAAAGACTCCATAAAAAGCTCATTTCCTAACTTTTTAAAAATTATCAAAGATTTGAACAATGAAAATAGTTAGAAAAAATATTTTAAAAATTGCAATAGACTCGCCTGCTGCAGCTGGCGCAGGTACGCAGGCAAAACTTATCTCAAAACATTATAATCTGCTTCAATTAGATACGGGTCTTTGTTATCGATTCATAGCAAATATTAAACTTAAACATCCTAATAAATATAATTATAGATATATCAAAAAAAAATTGATCGATTAAAAATTAAGGATTTAAAAAATAACAAACTTCTCTCAGATAAAGTAGCAACTGAAGCCTCATTAATTGCTAAGGATAAGAAAATAAGAAAAATAATTCATAATTTTCAATTAAAGTGTGCTTACAATCCTCCTAAAAAATATGATGGATCTTGTTTAGATGGAAGAGATATATGTTCAAAAATCGTACCAGATGCTGATGTAAAATTATTTATAACTGCAAATTTAAAGACAAGAGCAATGAGAAGATTTAAAGAACTTAAAGCAAAAAATAATAAAATTTCTTATTTAGATGTATTAAAAAGTGTCAAAAAACGTGATAAAAGTGACATAAATCGAAGAATATCACCCTTAAAAAAAACAAATGATAGTATCTTGATTAACACTACCAACCTAAGTATAAGACGTTGTTTTTTTAAAATTAAAAAAATTATAGACAGGAAAATAGTAATTAATGGAAATTTTTAAAGATCTTTCAAGTGCGGCTTCAAAAGAATTCGAAAAATTGCTCAATAGTCAACTATCAAAAACTCAAATTGAAGAAGGTAAAATTATTGAGGGTAAAATTAATAAAATTACAGATAAGTATGTGTTTTTATTTTGTGATGGTCTCAAATCTGAACCAGTGCTTGACATTAATGAGTTAAAATCAATGGGTTTAAATGAAAAAATAAAATTAGGTGAAACTATACCGGTTTTATTAGAAAAAATTGAAGACAAAAATGGTGAAGTGCTTGTTTCTGCTAGTAAAGCACAAAAGATTAAGGGGTGGGAAACTTTAGTAGCTTCTTACGAAAAAAACGAACCAGTAACGGGTAAAATCACTGGTCGGGTAAAAGGCGGAGCAATTGTTCAGCACGTTGATACTGGAACTTTAATGTTTCTTCCAGGTTCTCAAATATCATCTTCACCTTTAAAAAATTTTGACCACTTAATTAATGAAGTTCAAAAATTTGCCATTATCAAACTAGACCGTGTAAGAGGAAATATTTGTTGTTCCAGAAGAGAAATAATTGATGCTGGAAAAAAA
>MDTG01180467.1_pt1 | contig 22688 bp, 20 predicted proteins | sample 811421 | NCBI WGS metagenome assembly MDTG01 (sample SAMN05326645, study PRJNA326480) | marine metagenome | isolation source: seawater | place: Pacific Ocean: South East | collected 2011
ATCTCCAGCAGCCCAAGCTAAATCATGTACTCTCTGAAAACCAAACATAGAATAATAAATATAGAATGGAATCATTGGTAGAGAGTTATTTGCATAACTAGTTGCCAGTGCAATCCACGCTGAAAATGCACCAGCCTCATTTATACCCTCTTCTAACATTACCCCATCTTTCGATTCTCTGTACCACATAACCTTATCAGCATCTTCTGGCTGATATTTTTGACCTTCCCTACTATAAATTCCGAATTGTCTAAAAAGTCCATCCATCCCAAAAGTTCTTGCTTCATCAGGCACAATAGGAACTATGTTTCTTCCAATTTTCTTATCTCTTAATAATGATGTGATAAGCCTTACAAAAACCATCGTCGTTGACATCTGTCTTTTAGATTCAATATTAAAATCGTCGAAGTGAGAGTTATTGCTTACTTTTAAATTCGTTTTTGTTACTTCTCTTTTTGGCAAGAAACCGCCTAGTTTTTTTCTTTGATTTACTAAATATTTGTATTCATTACTACTCTTATCAAAATTAAGGTAATCTAAATTTGTTAGCTTTTTAGAATCAATGGGTAAGTTAAAGTTTTTAATAAAATCTTTTAGATTTTCTTCAGTAAGCTTTTTAACTTGATGAGTAGTATTATCTGCTTGCCGTGAACCAATGCCATAACCTTTTACAGTGAATGCAAGAATTACAGTAGGTTTATCTTTGCATTCATAAGCTGATTTATATGCATTAAAAACCTTTAATGGATCATGTCCCCCTCTATTAAGATTTTCAATTTCTTCATCAGATAAGTCCTTAACAAGCTCTAAAGCGTCTGGATGCTTTCCAAAAAAATGCTCTCTAGTATATTTGCCTCCTTTGGCTTTAAAGTTTTGGTATTCACCGTCAACCGTATTATTCATTACCCATCTCAGAGCTCCATTACGGTCTTTCTGTAGAAGATCATCCCATTTTCTACCCCAAATAAGATTAACTACATTCCAGCCAGCTGCATTAAATATAGCTCCTAATTCTGTAATAATTCTTGAATTGCCTCTAACAGGACCGTCTAATCTTTGTAAGTTACAATTAATAACAAAAACTAAATTATCTAATTTTTCTCGCGCAGCAAGTGAGATTGAACCTAATGATTCTGGCTCATCCATTTCACCATCGCCACAAAAAACCCATATTTTTCTTTTAGGTTCTGCTTTTAATAAATTTCTTTGCTCAAGATATTTCATTACATGAGCTTGATAAATTGACATAATTGGTCCCAATCCCATTGAGACAGTTGGAAATTGCCAATATTCAGGCATTAGCCATGGGTGTGGGTAAGATGAAAGCCCATTACCATCTATCTCTTGTCTAAAATTATCTAATTGTCCTTTTGAAATAGACCCTTCTAAGTAGGATCTTGCGTAAATGCCTGGTGAGGAATGACCTTGATAATAAACCATATCTGCTAACTTCCCACCTCTAAAAAAATGATTAAATCCTACTTCATATAAAGTTGCAGCGGATGAATAAGTAGAAATATGTCCACCTAAATCCAGCTCTCTATTTGCTTTTAAAACTGTTACTAAAGCATTCCATCTAATAAAATGTCTAATTTTCTCCTCAGTATCCCAATCACCAGGATAATCAGACTCTAAATCAACAGATATAGAATTCTCAAAGGGTAAGGTGTTATTTTTGTATTGAAGCAATCCCTTGTTTTTTGCGTAGGATAGAAATTCACTTAAAGTACTTTCAGCTTGACTCTTACCATTTAATAAAATTTGGTATTCAAGCGCATCAATCCAATCATGGAGATCTTCAGGATTATAAGACTTTTTACTCACTCAACAGATTATATTTTTTTTTTGAATAAAACCAATAAATAATTCACCTTCAGTATGAATAAATAGCCAAATAAAATCATATGAGTATTATTCATACATGTTTTAAGAGTAATCCTGCAAAATATAAACTATAATCTTTCCTTTATAGGGACTATTTAAATGAATGCCAACAAAAGCGAATTAGATGTAGGGAAAATTTTTAGACTTGTATTGATGCAATCTAAATTAATAATTCTATTTTTAATATTTGTTTTTTTTACAGGGATAGGATTTTACTATTTTGCTGAAAAAAGATATTCAGTATCTTCACTGTTGCAGGTTTACTCTAACAAAGCAAACTCATTCTCTCCACAATCTCTAGATTTATTTTCTGGCAATACAAGCACCTCAGATATTTCTGAAATACAGGATATATACAAATCCAGAACAAACTTACTAAATATTATTAAAGAAAATCTATTACACATAGAGGTTGATGATAATAATATAGGAGTCAAAAGCTCAATTAACAGTCTGAAAGTAGACCTTGAAACACCTTCTTATGGTGAAGTAGCACCAAAACAAATATTCTATGTTAAATTTAATGAACAAAACTATGAGCTCCTTGATCTCGACAAGTCTCCATTAGCAAAATTTCAATATGATATTGATTCTACTGTAAACAACATAAAAATTAATTTATCAAAGCCAGATCAGATGTCTGAAAATCTAGTTATGGTAACTTATGCTCCACCTCAAAATTATTTTAAAGCACTCTTTACAAACTTGAATGTGGCCAGCTCCTTAAACGCCCGATTTTCTTATATTCAAAGAAATACAGGACTAATTAGGGTGACACTTGAGACAGATGATCCAGATGAAGGGATTAAAGTAGTAAATTTTGCAAATGAGTTATTTCTTCAAAGAAGCATAGATATTGATGCTCAACAATCTAGAAAAGCAATAGATTTTATTGACCAAAGAATAAGCACCATTGATGCACAACTGAAAGAGAGAAAGGAGAGGCTGAAAAGGTTTAAGGAAGATAATAGAAGTGTGAATGTTGATCTAGAAACTGAGGCAATTATACAGAGCCTAAGTTCTATTGATAAAAGCATTAATGAGATTGACATTGAAATTTCTAAAGCATCAAATATCTACACTAATACAAATCCAGTTTACTTAGAGCTAGTTGATCAAAAAGATACTCTTGTATCACAAAAAACTAATATCCAGGAAAAAATTGAAAGCTTACCTCTTGCACAACAAGAATATATCGACCTCTTTATGCAGCTTGAAATAACACAAACAATTTATGAAGAGCTCAATAATAGAAGGCTTGAATTTTCAATTAAAGAAGCGAGCACACTTGGCAACATTAGAATAGTTGATGAAGCTTATGTTTCTGCCCAAATATCCCCAAGAATTCTTGATGTACTACTTTTCTATATATTATCTTTTGTAGCAATACTTTTAGTAGCTGTCTACAGGGGGGTTTATCTGATACCTATAAGCAATCCAGCAGAATTTATGGACAATGGTATAAACACACCTATTGCTGGAGTTATACCTCGGTGCGAACAAGAATTAGAGCAGTCTGAAGAAAAGTTTTTACAAAGTATTGAGTCACTGATTGTAAATATAAAAAGTATTGCGGAGACAAAAGGACTAAAAAATAATAGCTGTAGGACATTGCTTATTACTTCTCCGTCACCTGGGAATGGAAAATCTTTTTTGAGCAGACAAACTGCCATAAACCTAGCAAAACTTAAGAAAAAAGTATTGCTAATAGATGCTGATTTTAAAAGAGGTGATCAACATAAGGACCTAGGACTAGAAAAAATCTCTTCACAAGATTTCTATAGCATAGACACCGAGAATATGGATAAATTTAAAATCAAAGATAACTTATATGTCATTCCAAAAATTTCAAAACTAGCAAGTAGTTTTCAGTTTTTATATTCAAAAGGGTTTGAGGAAAAAATGGAAAGATTTAAAGAAAAATTTGATTATATTGTTATTGACACGCCTCCCATTCTTTCCGTATCGGATACAGGTGTCCTTCTTACACATTCAGACATGTGTTTTGGAGTATGTAGGCATGGCATTACCAAAATGAATGAAGTGAAACAGATCATTAATATTGCAGGACAAATTGGCGTTAATTTTGACGGTCTAATTTATAATGACTATCAAAAACCATCTTCCTATTATGGGTACTATGGATTATACGCAAATTATGATTATCAATATTACGCACAAAAGTACCTTTATGAAAACTATGATTATAAGGAAAAAGATGAATAGATTTATTGCCACAATAACATGTTTACTTATAGCAGCATGCAGTATAGCCCCTGGAATGCATATGAATGAATCAAATAATATGGTTTATATTGATGGTGAATTAAGAGAAATAAACTTAACAAATATCAATAATGCTATGCAAAACTTTGATATTAATGAAGCTTACAGAATAGGAAATGGTGATCAAATATCAATAACAGTATGGGGTCTTCCGGATATATTCCCTATAACAAATATTAATGTTGATCAGAATCTAAGAAGAGTAGATTCAAAAGGCAATATATATTTTCCCTATGTTGGTATGATCAGGGCAGCAAATAAGACCCAAGAAGAATTAAGAGACGATTTAAGTAGAAGTTTAAGTGATTTTTTTACTGAGCCACAGCTTGACGTATCAATTGCTAGATTTAATTCCCAAAAAGTTTATCTGCTTGGTGAAGTAACAACGCCAAAAAAACTATTTATTACTGATATCCCATTATCTCTTACAGAGGCTCTTGGAGAATCAAATGGATTGAACACGAATACTTCAAATGCTTCTGAGGTGTTTATCATAAGGAAAGGGGAAAAAGATACTGAACCTAAAATTTATATAGCTAACTTATCTTCGCCGTCTGGTTTCATTGATGCAGGGAGATTTTATCTCAAAGATAACGATGTAATTTATGTCAATGCTAAAGGCACTACAAGGTGGAATAGAGTTATATCACAGTTTTTCCCATTCTCATCTTTTCTAAATAGTGTTGATAACTTGGTTAGTAGTGATTAAGTGAATGATGCTGAACTTATAATAGTTGTATGTACTGCTAATTATTGCAGAAGCCCAGTCGCTAAAGCACTACTAGAAGAAAAATACAAAAATCAATATATCTTTGAATCGTATGGGATCGAACCAATTGCTAAAAGCAATATGGACGATAGGTCAATAAAATTTCTTTCAGAACAAAATATCTACAATATATTACATTCACCCAAGAGACTTAATGAAGATGCATTTAATATGTCTAAGTATGTTTTTGCACTAGATATGCAGGTTCTTTTAGAGATTAATAAGAGATTTGGAGTAAGTCAAAAAACAAAATTACTATCTTTTCAAAATCCAAAAATAATCTTTAAAGACCCTTTTAGATTTTCTGATGATGCATATCAGTTTGAAATGGAAAAAATTAAAAAAGTTTGCCTAGATCTTATTATTTAAAACTTTTTCGTAAAATTCTGTCATATATGATCCCTAAAATTTTTTTTGGCAGTAATTTTGGCAAAGCTCTAAATAGAATATTTATAAGATAATTGTTCATATTGATTAGTCGTCTTTGAATAAGGCTATTCTGGAAATCAATCTCTCTCTTGAATGATAAAAGACCGTGTCTTCTGCCAATTAAATCATTGCCTGTTCTTGCTAATACAAGGTTTTCATCAATATTTTCGCCATAAAATTTTTTTAGGATTCTAATCCATAGATGATGGTCTTCATGTTCAAAAATATCTTCATAACCTCCAGCTTTTTGAACTAAAGTTTTTTTAAAAACAACAGTCATGTGGTTAAAAGGTGATTTCAAATACATATTTTTAATAATATCTGAATATAGTGAGTAGACTTTTCTTTCCCTTTTAAGGTCACCAGGCTTTTGATCAAATTCTTCAATATTACTTCCTAGTATCACAAGATCATCATTCTCTTCAAATCTTTTTATTTGAATTTTAAATCTATCGGGAACAGAAATATCATCAGAGTCCATTCTGCAAATAATTTCATTTGTGCATTCATTTAAGCCATAGTTCAATGCATACCCTAAACCACGATTATTTTCATAACCCACAATTTTTACGACATCGGGCAATTTTTGTTTATATTCCTCTAAAACTGCATCAAGATCTTCATTTAAAGACCCATCTTTAACAATTACTATTTCATTTGGTTTCAAAGACTGCTTAAAATAAATTGACTCTAGCGCCTCTCTTAAGAAAATATGATTTTCTTTTAGATAGACAGACATTAGTACTGAAAATCTATTATTTATCATCTATTTCACTCCCCTTTAACCCTTGTTTAAAGTGGTATTTATACTTATTTCCATCTTTTAGAAAATATGAGTAGTAAAAGAATTTAACAAAGTATTTTAAAAGGTTTAAAAAAATCCAAATTTTTGGTGTGTATTCAAGATTCATTACTTTCCTAAAATTGCTTATTTGGGATGTAATTCTTTCTGGTTTTGGGATTGAAATTTTAGAACCCAAAAAAATCTTGTCTCCTTCTCCTAAATAATGATGGGCAAAAGCCTTTTTTGACTGAAAAATCCTAAAACCAAAAGACCTTGCTCGCCAACACCATTCAAAATCTATTAGATCCATAAAAAAATCTTCTCTAAATTTACCAACTTCATTAAATGTTTCTATTGGTATAATCATTCCAGAAAGCATTACTTCCCTCACTTCAAGAACATCCTTAAGATTCCTAATTTTTTTATATTTCTCATATACTTTACTTGAGTATGAATTTATAAGGCTTGGTGAAATAGCACCAACTTTATATCCATTTATTTTAAGGGCATCGATTTCGTTCTTCATGCTTTCAATGCAGTTTTTTGATATTTTGGTATCTTGATCAAAAAAAATTATATTTTGATATTTTTTTCGACTTAAAAAAAAATCTATCCCATCGTTCTGGCTTTTGCCCAAGCCAATGTTTTTTTCTGAAAAAACTAGCTCTACATTTCTCATTTGATTTAAAAAGGAGGTTAATTTTTTGGATATTTTAGAATTTATATGAATGTAAATATGATCACATTGTTTAGATAAAATTTTTAAGTTTGTTATAACTTTTTCATCATTTGGCTTATAAATTACAATTACACTGCCAATCATAATAAAGCTCCATATAATTTTAAATATTTCTTAATACTTATCTCCAAAGATGACTCACGCTTATAAAAATCATCAAATTTTGCCTTATCTTTATTCATTAAATTTCTAATAATTTCCTTGTTTTTAATAAGCTCCTGCCTAAAGTCATTTGATTCTAACGAAAAGCCTAGATTATATTTTTTAAAATAGTAGTCTGTATCGCCAATTTTTGATGAAGCTAATATTGGAACTTCTGCATTGAGATAATCTTTAACTTTAATAGGTGCTGATACATTATTTATTAGATTTTCATCTCTTAGCAAAAGACCAAGATTTGAATATGATAAATAGTCTATGAGTTCTTGGTTTTTTACAAATAAAACTGAAAAATCTTTTTTATTTAATTTTTGAGAAAGTTTCTTCTTTGCCAAACTTATATCAGGTGTTAAAACTAAAAGATGCGTAGTATTAAATAAATTTTGTAATTCAATATAAAGATTTAAAACGTCATCAAACTTTTGCCACTTTGTTAATGAGCCGCAATAAGAAATAATGATTTTTTCTTTTTTTATCTCTTCTAGAAAATCAATAGCATTAAAGTCCTTTTTTTTGTTGGAAAATGTTGAGATAACCTTAATCTTTTCTTGGTTTCTTTTTCCATATTTTGAAATTAAATATTCTTTAAATGGTCGCGATACGACTACTATAAAGTTAGAGAAGTGGACCAAAATTGGCTCTGAAATTTTTAAATACATAAAAATTAAAAAAGACTTTAAAGTTTTTTTCTGATTAATTACCTCCTCAGGCATGACTCCTCTTACATCAAATATAATTTTAGATTTGCTAAAAATTAAAAAGGGCCAAAGAATTGCAAAAGGCACATAACTCCTAAAGTGTATTATTTTATAATTTTTAGCGTTCATCAAAATATATTTCGATAAAGAATAAATAGATTTAAAAAATTTTAAATTTTTATAGTTTATTTTTTTATTTTTATTTGATTCAATCATTGCCAAAGTGATTGAATAATCTTTTATTGCATTTAATAGTGGCAAGACCTGTGAACTTATAATTGGTTGCTCAGGTTTATCTGATGTTACATAAAGAATATTATCCATATGGAGAAAAATAGAAATTAAACATATATCTAAAGCCATAAGGCAGTTGTTCTCCTGCGAAGAAATAAACAATATAGTTGGAATATGGAATATACCTGTAATCACCTGTTACTAGAAGATACGTTCTGCCAATTGCATAAATTAAAATTAGTCCAAGCAATAAAAGCTTGTCATTTTTTAAAGACTCTAAAATTAACAATGTTGACCATATTGGAAATAACGACAAATAAATATCAAATCTCTTTAAAATTAAGATATAAGAGCTTAAGGGATAAAGAATGATTGATATCATAGCAAGATTGAAGATTATCCTTGTTTGTTGATTGTTTCTAAATCTAGGGTAGAAATACACAATAAGAACTAAGAAAAATATTCTATGTATAAACCCATAATTTATATTAGTTGATAAAAAAAAGTCTCCTGAATAATCTGTATATCTTTCATTTACAGTTCCTAATGCTGAAATAATATTTGAAGTAATGTTTAATGCTTGACCACCAACATATACTAAAGCAAGTAGCGTTGTGAATATTGCGATCACAACGGTTGTATTAAATCTTAAATTTGCTATGAAGAAATAAGGTATTGCTACTAATGCGGTTATATGAAATGAGGAAGCTATCAAAGTAATAAGCAAATACTTCGAAAAGTCTCTTTTAAATAATGGCTCTAAAGCAAATAAAAAAATCCCAAAAGCCATAAAGTTTCTTAAAGGGTTATCTACAAATAGATAAAGCCCTGTTTCACTTAAAAAAATAAATAAAAACAAGGCTATATTAATATTGTACTTACGAAGAGTTCTAATAAGTACAATGTATACAATAAATTTTATTGTGATGAGGTATGCCCAAAAGTCAATTTCAAAATTTTGTGCAATTTTTGTTAAAAAAATGAATGAGAACTCATATTCTGGAAAAGAGTCATTATTGTAATATGTTTCATATAATCTCCAATCGCTCCCAGTCATGTAGCCCATACATATAATCACGCCAATGAAAATTATTGGGAAAATTATAAGATCATTTTTTTTATTGAAAATAAACGGGAGTAATGATGCTAGCAATGAAAAGTAAATAACCATTTAAAATAAAATCTATTTTTTATTAGCGATGATACTGTTTAGATAATCGCCATAATCTGTATTTTTAAGTTCAGCAGCATTTGTTTTGATCTGTTTTTTTGAAATCCAACCATTTCCATAAGCGACCTCCTCTAAGCAGCCAACTTTAATACCTTGCCTTTTCTCAATTGTGTTAATAAAGTTACTTGCTTCGTTTAATGATTGATAAGTTCCTGTATCAAGCCAAGCAGCTCCTTTCCCAAATTTTATTGATTGAAGCTGTTTTTTTGAAATGTAAATATTATTGACGTCTGTGATCTCTAACTCTCCTCTTGCTGATGGCTTAAGTGATTTTGCATACCGAACAACATTATTATCATAAAAATATAGTCCTACTACTGCTAAATTAGATTTTGGCTTTTTTGGTTTTTCTTTTATAGATACTGGTTTATTTTTTTTATCAAATTCTATTACTCCGAATCTTTCAGGATCGGAAACCTCATAACCAAAAATTGTTGCACCTTTTGTTTTGTTAATCTTTTTTTCCTTAATATGCTCCTGTAAATCTAATCCATAAAAAATGTTATCCCCTAGCACTAAACATACATTTTCTTTGCCTATAAAATCCTCAGCTAAGATAAAGGCCTCTGCAATTCCTTTAGGTTCTTTTTGTTCAATATAGCTAAGATTAAGTCCATATTGCTCACCACTACCAAGTAATTTTTTAAAGTGGGGCAAGTGATCCGTAGTGCTTATTATTGCAATATCCTTTATTCGAGCAGACATTAATGTTGACAAAGGATAATAAATCATTGGTTTATCATTTACAGGTATCAATTGCTTCGAAATTACTCGTGTTAATGGAAATAGTCGCGTGCCAGCACCACCAGCTAGAAGTATTCCTTTCATTCTATATGCCCTTTAATCTTTAAATATTCTTTTAAGCTTTCTTGGTATGTTGGAACTACCAACCCTGAACTCTCAATTTTTTTTGAGCTTAATGCGCTATAAAGTGGTCTTTTTGCTTTCAAACTTAAACTAGATGATGAAATTTTTTTTATCTCTTTTTTAAAAGATAAGCTTCTCATTATTTCACTTGCAAACTCATGCCAGCTAACTTCTCCTTTATTTACAATGTTATATATTCCAAAATCAATAGATTTTTTCATAATAAATACAATTGCTTTTGCTATAAAATCTGTATGTGTTGGAGACATTACTTGATCGTCCACAACACTTATATCTTCATTGCTTTTTGCTTTTGAGATAATAGCCTCAACAAAATTTCCCCCTTTGCCGCTTGCACCTGCAACACCAAATAAAGAAGCAACACGCAATATATAATATTTACTAGTATTTAATTTAATTAAATTTTCTCCCATTAGCTTTGAAGAACCGTAAATATTTAAAGGCCCAGGAGCAGATTCTTCACTTAACGGTGTGTTTTGTTGATCAGCTCCAAAAACATAATCAGTGCTTACATGAAAAAATACAGCATTTTTCATGTTTGCATCTTCAGCCATAATCTCTGGAACTTTTGCATTAATTGTGTAAGCCTTTGCAGGATTTTCCTCTACTTCTTCAGTCTTATGGTAACTAGTGCAGTTAATTAAAAATTTATATTCCTTTTCCTGTAGAAATTTTTTTAATTCGTCAGTCTTTTCTATGTCAATGTCATTACGAGTAATTGGTAAAAAGTCTAAATTATCTTGAGAAAGTTTTTTTACTAAATCTGTTCCAAGCTGGCCATTAGCGCCAAATACAAGAATCATATATCAAGGATACCACCATATTTTTCAACTTCTTTTATTTTTTTGTGCCATCTTGTTAGCTCTTCGTACCAATCAAGGGTAATAGTATCTAGTGTCTTTTCTAAACTTCCATCCTCAAGTTTTAATAAAATTTCCTTTACTCCATCTTCTGCAACTTTTTCAGCTTTATATCCAATGGCTTCAATCTTATCAAATGAGACATTGTAGGATCTCATATCTGCGTCTCCATACCATTCAATATCTACATTCCCTACAACTTTCTTTACGATCTCAGCTAAAGGACCTATCTGATATGAATTTTCTTTGCTTCCAACATTAAATATCTGGCCATTAACTAGCTCTTGGTCTGCAGTAAGCATAAAAATTTGGGCATTTGCAGTATCACTTACATGCACCATTGGTCTCCACTGCGTGCCATCTCTCATGACAGGGAGTTTTCCATTTTTCCAAGCTCCATAAGTCATTCCATTAATTGCTAAATCAAATCTCATTCTTGGAGAGTATCCATAAACTGTTGACTGTCTTAATACAACAACACAAAAATTATCATCTGAAAGTGGCAAAATATCATTTTCAGCCATTTCATTTGCTTGTGCATAAGTCGTCAATGGATTTGTTTTTGAGTTTTCATCAGCAATGAAATTCTTGTCTTGAAATCCGTAAATACTGCATGTAGATGGCAAAATATATCTTTTTACACCATTCTGTTTTGCTAATTTTGCTGTGTTAAATCTTGATTTATGATTTATTTGATGTGTTGCATTTTGATATAGCTCTCCAGATGGGTCATTTGAAATAGCAACTAAATCTATAACTGCATCTATTCCTTTAAATTGCTCTGAATCTATCTTCCTTGAATCTTCCTGAACTAGTTTCAACCTTTCATGAGCAGCTAATTTATCAAAACCAAAAAAGAATCTATCTACAGCTGTTACTGAGTGCCCCATGCCCAGCAACTTTGGGACTAATGTTGTTCCAATGTAACCCCCAGCACCAGTAACTAAAATATTCATCTTAAAATGGCGTACTTAGATCTTTAAAAAATGGTTGATTTGCGTCTTTTTCTGATAATATAGCTTCATCTACATTAATGCCCCAATCAATAGCTAATTCTGGATCAGCCCAATACAATCCGTGATCATTATCAAATGAGTAATAATTGCTAACTTTGTAATTAATTATTGTATTTTTTTCAAGAGTTAAAAATCCATGAGCAAAGCCCTTAGGAACAAGTATCTGCTCAAAATTTTCAGCTGATATTACTTTTGCAATATGTTTTCCATAAAACATTGAATCTTTTCTAATATCGACTGCTACATCTAAAATTGAACCTGATAAACATCTTACAAGCTTATCTTGTGCATAAGGAGGTGACTGATAATGCAATCCTCTTACTATACCTTTTTCGACAGACAATGATTGATTGTCTTGCAAAAAATCAATTTTATCTACACTTTGATCAAAGATTTTTTTTGTGTATAGCTCAGTAAAATACCCTCTATCATCACCAATTTTTTTTGGTGAAATAACCTTAACATCTGGTATTTCTAGGCTATGAACTTGCATGAAACATATTATAACTCAGGATTTTTACTATGTACTAAATCTGCACATGTTTTTGCCAGGGACAGTGATGACGTAATTCCAGGAGATTCTATACCAAGCATAGATATATGCATCACTTCATTCTTAAGCTTTGATTTAATTACAAAATCTTTTAATAAAGTTCCATTTTTTTTAATTTTTGGTCTTATTCCTGCATAATCTGGTTGTAATTTATCTTTAATAATTTCTGGCCACCAATCTTTAATCTTATTGTAGAAAAACTCCTTTTTATCCTCATTTACTGCTAAGCCATCTGAATCTAAATCTACATCTGGTCCAAATTTTAGCTCGTTTGCCATATTAGAAGTGGAATGAATACCTAAGCCAAGCTTATCTGGTATTGGGTAAATTAAATGCTTAAAAGGGTTTTTTCCTGAATATGAAAAATAATTACCTTTTACTGGATATGGTGTGAAAGCACTTGTTTCGTTTCCTTCGTAAATATTCTTTTCCACTTCTAAAGCAGAATGGCCTGAACAATTTATAAGAATATTTGTAGAAAATTTAAACTTGCTGCCATCGGGGTTTGTGATTAAAACATGAATTTTATTATTTTTAATTAATGACTTTTCAAAGCCAGTTTTTAATAAAACTAAGCCCTTATTTTGTTCAATGTCATTCTTAAGTGATTCTCCAAACAAATGTGTATCAATTATTCCTGAAGATGGAGAAAAAATTGCATATTTTGCTTTGATATTATTTTGATATTTAGATATTTCTTTTTCTTCCAGGAATATTAAATCATCAATACCATTTTTTTTACCATTTAGATAAAGTTTATGTAACTGATCTGGCATATCATCATTTGATATGATTAATTTTCCTATTTTCTTATGAGGTATATTTTTTGTTTTGCAATATTCATAAATTCTTTTTTTCCCCTCAATACAAGCTTGCCTTTTTTTTGAATTAAATGGGTAATAAATGCCAGAATGTACTACTTCACTATTTCTAGAGCTTGTTTCAGACATTATATTATTTGAGCTTTCCAATAAGACGGTATTTTTTGATGCTGATAGCTCTTTAGCAATAGCAAGACCAACAATTCCACCACCAATTACTGTACATTCAAAATGATCTAGAGCCATCTATAGATTATAGGATAAATCAATTATTTTTTTGAGAACTCCATATACCTCTTGTATCAATATAATACTTTGTTGGAGAGGTGCTAGGAAATGCCATATGATCAACAAGCATTACTGATACTTCGGCAATTTCAAAAGCCTCTTCTGTAGAATAAATTTTTAAACCTTTTAAATTTGAAACATTAATATTAGGTTCTACAGCTATAATTTCTATGTTGATGTCATTACTTAACTCTTCAGTAATTTTTAGAGCTGGGCTCTCTCTGAGATCATCAGTATCTTTTTTGTAAGTCAATCCAAAACATGCAACTTTAACCTTATCAACATGTTTATTTTCTTCTCTATATTTATGTACTAACTTTTTTACTTCCTCAGTTACCCAATTAATTTTTTCATCATTAATCTCTCTTGCCTTTGCCATAAGCTTTGATGTTTTTGGATAATCTGAAATTAAGAACCATGGATCTACTGCTATACAATGGCCTCCAACACCTGGCCCTGGTTGCAAAACATTAACTCTTGGATGGAGATTGATAAGGTCTATTAATTCCCAAATATTAACTTCAGCTTGATGCGCAACCATAGAAAGCTCGTTTGCAAAAGCTATTTGAACATCTCTTGATGCATTTTCCGCCAGTTTTGCCATTTCTGCTGTTTTTGCGTTAGTCTCGATTACATCTCCCTGAACGAATAATTCATAGAATTTTTTTGCCGCCTTAGAGCAATTATTGGAGATACCTCCAACCACTCTAGAGTTAGCCTGCAACTCTTTTATTGTTTCACCTGGTATAACCCTTTCTGGGCAGTATGCTATTGCTATATCTGCTTGAAGATTTTTGCTACATGGAAATGAAATGTCTTTCCTTAAAGATGATAGTTTTTCATTTATGATATCTGTCGTACCAATAGGGCTTGTAGATTCAAGAATTACTAAATCTCCTTTTTTTATCACTGGAGCAATTGATTCAACTGCATTTAAAATATATTGAATGTTTGGAGTTTTTTTTCCTTCTTTTTCAATAAATGGTGTAGGAACAGCAATTAAAAAAACATCAGATTTTGATAAAGATGTTGAAGCTTTGAGCTTCTTTGATTTAACTGAATCTTTTACTAAATCAGCAATGCCAGGTTCTGTAATATGTATTTTTCCACTGTTTATAATTTCAACGATTGATTCATCAATATCTACACCAGTTACATCATGACCTTTTGATGCTAGCAAGGCAGCAGTTGGAAGACCTATGTAACCAAGACCAATAACACTTATATCCATTACGAGTGAATTTTAAACATAAAATAAAAAAAAATCTTATTTTCTTTAAGTATTTATTCCTTACTGATTTATTAAATATTCTTTTATCCTTAATGAAGCTTTACCATCTCCATAGGGATTTTCCAATGATTTTATTTTTGTATACTCTTCCTCATTATCTAGAAGCATAGAAACTTCATTAATAATTTTTTTCTCATTCATCCCAACAAGCTTTGCATTACCAAGGTTTATAGCTTCTGGCCTTTCAGTAACATCTCTTGTTATCAGAATAGGTTTGCCTAAACTTGGAGCTTCTTCTTGGATGCCTCCAGAATCTGTAATAATAAGATAACAGTTGTCCATTAAATATATAAAAGATAAGTAATCAACTGGAGGTAATAAAAAGATATTGCTTATATTAGATAATTTTTCTTCGACTATATTCTTTACATTTGGATTTAAGTGTACGGGATAGACAAAATTCACATCCTTATATTTTTTTGCTAAATGCTCCAATGCACTGCAAAAATTTTGAAAACCTTTTCCAAAACTCTCTCTTCTGTGACCAGTAATTAGAACGACCCTATTAGAAAAGAAATTAAATTTTTCTTTGAACTTTGTGTTTAAACTTGCATCATCAGAAATAATTTTTTTTGCTAAAAATAAAGAATCTACAACTGTATTACCAGTAACAATAATTTTATTTGGGTTGATATTTTCTTTTAAAAGATTTTCTTTTGCTAATTTTGTTGGACAGAAATTAATATCTGCTAAATGCCCAGTTAGTAACCTATTTGCTTCCTCTGGCCATGGAGAGTGTAGATTACCTGTTCTCAATCCTGCTTCAACGTGGCAAATTTTTACATTTCTATAGAATGCGCTTAATGTAGATCCAAGTGTAGTTGTAGTATCCCCATGCACTATAATGAAATCGGGTTGGAATTTTTCTAACACTTCATCAAGTCTAATCATAATATTCGAAGTCAGACTAACTAGACTCTGATTTGCTTTCATTACATCCAGATCAAAGTCAGGTTTCAAAGAAAAAATATTTAAAACTTGGTCAAGCATATCTCTATGCTGGCCAGTAACACATAATTTTGTATTGAAAACACTGCTTTCTTTAAGCATTAAAGCCAAAGGTGCAAGTTTTATTGCTTCAGGTCTTGTGCCAAATACAATTAATACTTTCTTCATCATTTAGAGGTTGGTGCCCAGGGCCGGACTTGAACCGGCACGAAGTTTCCTTCGAGGGATTTTAAGTCCCTTGTGTCTACCAATTTCACCACCTGGGCAATGACGTCAGATTCTATCATCGAATGATACGTTTTGCTCTGTTTCTCTTAACTCTAAATCAGTATATTCTGATCTAATTTGATTATTTTTTTTAATTGTAGATTTAATTAAACTCAGATCTTCACCAATATTTTCAGCATATTTGATTAATGCAAGAGTATCTTTAGGAAAACAAGCTCCACCAAAACCCTTTTTTCCATCATGGCCTGGCACATTCATATGACTTTCGCCAATTCTTTTATCTTTTGAAATTATATTTATAACTGATTCCCAGCTGTCATTTAACTCTAGATTTTGATAAACAGAGTGTAGCTCATTAAAAAATATTACCTTTGAAGCAAGAAATGTATTTATTGAATATTTTATTATTGACGCAGTTAATAGGTCTGTATAAAGATATTCTTTCGTTTTGCATCTTGAGTGTTTCTTATAAGCATCTGAAACAATAGAAGAAACGTTCCTATCTCCACCAAAAATTATCATATCAGAGTTTATAAAGTCAGATTCAGCGTGTTTTTCTCTCAAAAATTCTGGGTTATATACTAAATTAGGCTCAATAGCTTCCAATTTTTTTAATATAGATGGAAGCACAGTACTTTTAACTACTTTTATCGATTCAGGACAATGCTCATTAAGCTCCCTTATTACTTTTTCAATAATTTTTGAATCTTGGCTGCCATCATCACTCATTGGTGTAGGGACGCAAATAAATATAATTTCAGGTTGAAATTCTTTTAAGTCTTTTATTGTTGTATTGTAAATTGGATCTACAACAAACTTAGATACTCTTTTGTTAAAACCATAATCTGTAGCTTTTCCAACAAATCCATGACCAACTATTCCAAGTTTTAATTTTTTATATATTCTCATAACATTTGTGCCATTCTAAGAATTTTTTAATTCCCTCATCAAAACTCACTTTCGGGCTATAGCTCAGAAGATTTCTTGCTTTGGATATATCTGCATGCGTTCTATAAGCCTCATTGCTTGTCTTTATATTTATTATCTTAGTTGTTTTATTTAATTTTTGTTGAAGGGATTCAAGAAGATCATATGTTTTTATTGGATAATCATTTCCAAGATTAATAATTTCATTTTTAATCTTATTTTTTGAATTAATCATATAGTTCATTGCTCCATATATGCCATCAATGATGTCGTCTATGTAAGTCATATCTCTGTACATGTTTCCTTCATTATTAAGATGAAGTGTTTTTCCATTTTTTATTGCATCAGTAAATGAATAATAAGCCATATCCGGTCTGCCATAAGGCCCATAGACAGAAAAAAAACGCAGTCCCATAATAGATAAATCTTCATTTTTTGAAATATCTGATGCATATATTTCATTTTCTAGCTTTGATGCACCATATTTAGATTTTGGGCTTAGTTGTGTGTTTGATTCAGAAAATTTTTTATTACCTTCATCTGAATAAACAGAACTACTTGATGCATAAATAACATTTCTTATATTGTTTAAAAGACAAAATTTAATAAATGATTTAAAGCCATTTATATTTGTTTCTTTGTATAGGTGTTGTTTTTCAACCGGCACCCTTACTCCAGCTTGTGCTGCAAGGTTTATTGCAATATCGAAACCTTGATTCGCAATATACATATCATTGATATCTAAAAAGAGAAATTTGTAATTTTGAGAAGATAATTCTTTTTTTCGTAATTCCTTTAATTTTACATTGTAGTAGTCATTATGATTATCAACTCCAAGAATCATATGGCCTTCTTTCAAAAGCCTTCTGGCAAGATGATAGCCAATAAATCCGGATGACCCTGTTATTAATATTTTCATTCCATGGAGGCTGAGAACGGAATCGAACCGATGTACACGGAGTTGCAGTCCGCTGCATAACCACTCTGCCACTCAGCCTAAATAATCTATTTTAAACTAATAGTTGTAAGAATCACTTTTAAATGGACCGTCTTCATTAACTGAAATGTATTCTTGCTGAACTTTGGTTAATTTCGTCAGTGTGCCACCAAACCCTTCTACCATTAAAGCTGCAACTTCTTCATCAAGTTTTTTAGGCAGAACTTTGACATATAGTTCTCTTTCCTTCGGATTTTTTGAAGCATAGCCGTCTTTAAATAAAGCAATTTGTGCTAAAACTTGATTACAAAATGATCCATCCATAACTCTACTTGGGTGACCAGTTGCTAATGCTAAGTTGACAAGTCTACCTTCTCCCAAAAGTAATAAATAATCTTTCGAAGACCTTATAATTTTATGAACTCCAGGTTTAACTTCGTACCAGTCAAAAGTTCTAAGATGATTTATATCTATTTCATTGTCAAAATGGCCTATATTACAAATCACACAACCAGATTTTAAAACATCAAGCATATATTTATCCAAAACATTCACATTGCCAGTCGTTGTGACAACTAAATCATATTTTCTTAGTAATTCTTGGTTGAGTTTTGTTCCATCTGTTGTTACTTCGCCATTTACATAAGCTGATACTACTGAGAAACCATCAAAACAAGCCTGCATAGCACATATTGGATCGACTTCGGTTACATCAACAATCATTTTTTGTTGAGAAAGAGATTCAGCCGAGCCTTTTCCCACATCTCCATATCCTATGACAAGTGCTTTTTTTCCAGCCAACAACATATCTGTGCCTCTTTTTATAGCATCATCGAGACCGTGCCTACAGCCATACTTATTATCATTTTTTGATTTGGTAAGAGAATCATTGACATTAATAGCTGGAACTTTAAGTTCGCCCGACTCAAGCATTTCTTTCAGTCTCTTAACACCTGTAGTTGTTTCCTCGGAAATGCCATGAATATGATTAAGCATTTCAGGATAATCCTTATGAACTTTGATAGTAAGATCACCACCATCATCAAGAATCATATTTGCATCCCAAGGCTTACCATCCTTATTGATGGTTTGATCTAGACACCACTCATATTCTTCTTCTGTTTCACCTTTCCATGCAAAAACTGGAATATCATTTGCTGCAATTGCTGCAGCGGCATGATCTTGGGTAGAAAAAATATTGCATGATGACCACCTCACCTCAGCACCAAGATCCACTAGAGTCTCAATTAAGACAGCAGTTTGAATAGTCATATGTATGCAACCCATAATTTTTGCCCCTTTTAAGGGCTGCTCGTCACGATAGTTTTCTCTTAATTTCATAAGAGCTGGCATTTCATCTTGTGCAAGCAAAATTTCTTGTCTGCCAAACTCTGCTAGCGAAATATCTTTTACTTTGTAATCTTTATGCATTGTTTCCTTTATAAAATTCAAGTCTTTCAATATCTTCCTCTGAAGTCTCTTCACCATATTGAATTTCAATTATTCTACATTCCTCTTCAAATGGATTAAATATTTGATGTAAATTTTTTCGAGATACTTTAAAAACATCATGGAGCTTGAGATGGTGTTCCTCAAAAACCTTACAATTTTTAGCTTTGTACTTTACTTTACATTCACCTTTTGAAACAAACCAAATTTCATCTCTTTTGAAATGTCTTTGTAGGCTCATACCTTTTCCAGCATCAATAATAAGCTCTTTTAGCTTAATTTTTTGATCTTGATATAGATTGAAGAACTTTCCCCAAATTCGATCTTCTGATTGTCCTTGCCAATTTTTTAAAATCCAACTACTTGAGTTCTTTTTTTCATCCCCTCCGATACTAAATTTAAATTCAATGCCTGGTACACTCATTTCTGGAATATTTGCTTTATTTCGGTCGCCACCATTACAAAAAATAATTTGATCATTTGGATATTTTTGTTTTACTGCTTCTAAAGCATTAATGCAGCTTCCATCATTATCATCTTTAAAACCTATGACCTCACTAACACAAAAAAGGTTTTCTATGATAATTTTTCTTTCTTCAAAGCTCATGAAAGGCCGGCCCTTTTTTTTTATGAGCCAGTCATCGGAGTTTAAAGCAACAATTAACATATCGCCCTCTTCTCTTGCCGCATTAAGGTAAGCAATATGCCCGGAGTGAATGGGATCAAAACCTCCACTACACACTATAATTTTCATATTTTAATAAGACTTGGATATTTAAACCTTAGTCTCTCTTATAAGAAAATGCAAAACTAAAAGCATTAACAATAATTCTCCAATCACAATTGAAAGAGCTGATCCTATTGAAGAGTAAGCAAATGTAAGAGGAATGCAAAAAATAAGTGCCATTAATGATGAAAAAACTACGAATTTTGAAAATTGTTTATCGTATCCACTATTAACCATAAATTGAATTCCATATATATTGCTTAATATGCCCAACAATGGAACGAACGATAATATTTGTAATATAGGCTTTGAATCAAGAAATTGTGGTCCAAGAAATACCTGAATAACAACATCAGAAGCTAAAAAAATAGCTAAGCACAACAGAAAAAATAATGGCATAAGAACCATTGAAGTTTTGTTAAGAAAGCCTATTGAGCCTTTAATATTTTCATCAAACTTCTTCGACATTAATGGAAAAAGTGCTTGAGATATTGGATTTAAAAGACCTCTAATAGCTTGCATAATTTTTAAAATAGGGGTGAATAAACCAACAATAAAATTATTTGTAATTAATCCAAGTATAAAAGGTATTAAATTTGTATAAGAACTTGAAAATACAGATGAAATGAATAAATTCCACCCATCTTTGAGATAGAAAAAAATTGACTTTAAGTCTACAACAAATAATCTGGCCTTAAATTTATATATAGCTAATAACAGCCCCATAATGCCTGAAACGATGTACCCAAGAGACGTAAATAATGGAACAAGATAGAAATCATCACTATTTTTAATGAAAATGAAAATTGAGGAAGCAAAAATTAATTTTGCAGTTAACTCAAGAACTGTAATGTATTTCATTCTCTCAATACCTTGGAAGAACCAAATTGGATTTAATGCATGGCCAATGACAGTACCAAAAGAAAGATAATAAATAATATAGTTTTCTTTAAATTTTTCTGAAAAAGAGATAATTATAAGTAAAAGCAAAAAACATAAAATACTTAGAAAAAACTTAATTATTAAGACAGAGCTAAAGATTTCATTAACTTTTGCTGTGTTATTCCTTGCTTTAGATATATTTCTGGTCGATGAGAAGTTAAATCCATAATTAGTAATAAGGTAGAAAATCATTGTAAAAGAAGCTGCAAAAGCAGTAAGCCCATAATTTTCCGGACCTAAAACTCTTACTAAATAAGGTATTGTTATTAGTGATAAAAAATAATTGAGAAAGTGGATTGTTCCTAGTGAAAAAATATTTGTGAAAAGGTTTTTTCTTTCACGATTTGTTACTAGTTGTTGATCACTCATTATTTATTTGAAATGGCTTTTCCCAGGTAAAATGTTCCCCTTTTCTTCCGAAATGACCATATGAGGCAGTATTTATATATTTAACATTAAGTAGATTTAATGAATTTATCATCCCACTAGGAGTTAAATCAAAATTTTTCAATACAATATTTTTTAGTGTACCTAAATTAACTTTATGGGAATCGAATGTGTTAATGAAAATAGATGTTGGTTCTGCGATACCAATTGCATAGGATGCTTGAATCTCGCAGTAATCACATAGATTTGCTGCCACTAAAGATTTAGCAACATGCCTTAAAGCATAGGCTGCTGAGCGATCAACCTTGGAAGGGTCTTTGCCTGAAAAAGCTCCGCCACCATGCCGCGCCATACCACCATATGTATCGACAATTATTTTACGGCCTGTCAAACCACAATCACCAACTGGCCCACCTATCTCAAAACGTCCCGCTGGATTAATAAAAAACTTAGTTTTATTATCAATTAGGTCTTTCGGTAGTGTTTTGTCGATAATTTCTTCTCTTACAAGCACGTATAACTGATCTAGTGATAAAGTTGGATCGTGTTGGCTAGAAAAAACAATCGAATCAATTCTTTGTGGTTGATAATCATCACTATACTCCACCGCCACTTGTGATTTAGCATCTGGTCTTAAACCAAGACTACTATCTTGGCGCAAAGCTTCATGTTTTTTTGTTAATTTATGTGCCAAGGCAATAGGAAGAGGCATGAGTTCAGATGTTTCACGACAAGCGTAACCAAACATTATACCCTGATCACCAGAACCCAATTTCTCACCTTTGATGATGCCCTTACTTATGTCCTGGCTTTGCTCGGAGATGTAGTTGGTAAATTCAAAGGTATCGTAACTGAAGCCAAGGTCTTGATGATTATACCCAATATCTTTGACAACATTACGCGCAATTTGTTCATAATCAATTTCAGCTGTGGTAGAAATTTCACCTCCTAAGATGACATTATTATTTTTAACCATTGTCTCGCAAGCCACACGCGATTTTTTATCTTGGGCAAGACAAGCATCGAGGACAGCATCAGAAATCTGATCGCAAATTTTGTCAGGATGGCCAGCCGACACTGATTCAGAAGTAAAAATATAAGACATTACAAGCCCTCGATATTCACACCATCGATTTGTAAAGATTCTTTAATTAATGGATTCATGACGGCTTCCGTTTCTTCATCGGTTATATTATTTTCAATAGACTGAAAC
>MDTG01199961.1_pt1 | contig 22688 bp, 17 predicted proteins | sample 811421 | NCBI WGS metagenome assembly MDTG01 (sample SAMN05326645, study PRJNA326480) | marine metagenome | isolation source: seawater | place: Pacific Ocean: South East | collected 2011
CCGCGCGAAATTATCAGAAAAGCCGCGGACTCCGCGAAGAACCCCGGCGATACGACGAAAGACGGCGGATCCGGTAGCATTTGTGCCCTTCCCCACCACGAGAGACCACCGCCCATGAACATCGAGATCGCATCCGTCCACGCTCGCCAGATCCTCGATTCCCGTGGCAACCCCACGCTGGAGGCCGAGGTGATCCTCGAAGACGGATCCGGCGGCCGGGCCGCGGTGCCCAGCGGCGCCTCGACCGGTGAGAACGAGGCGGTCGAACTCCGGGATGGTGGATCCGCCTGGCTCGGCAAGGGCGTCTCGACCGCGGTGGAGAACGTGAACGAGCGGATCGCCCCGGCGATCGAGGGACTCGACGGACTCGATCAGGAGACTCTCGACGCCACCCTCTGCGAACTCGACGGCACCGAGACGAAGGCCGAGCTCGGCGCGAACGCGACGCTCGCCGTGTCGCTCGCAACCGCGCATGCGGCCGCTTCGGCCACCAACCAGCCGCTCTATCGATATCTCGGCGGCACCACCGCGCGGGTGCTTCCCGTGCCGATGCTCAACATCCTCAACGGTGGCAAGCACGCCGACAACACCGTCGACTTCCAGGAATTCATGATCCAGCCGGTGGGCTTCGACGAGTTCGAGACCGGGCTGCAGGCCGGGGTGGAGTGCTACCACGCGCTGAAGTCGGTGCTGAAGAAGCGGGGCCTCTCGACCGCGGTCGGAGACGAAGGCGGATTCGCACCGAACCTCCGCAGCAACGAGGAGGCGCTGGAGGTCATCGCGGAGGCGGTCGGCACGACCGAGTACGAGTTCGGCACGCACATCACCGTGGCCCTCGACCCCGCCACCAGCGAACTCGCCAACGAGGCCAAGAAGCTCGGCAAGGACGGCTACTGCTTCTTCTCCAGCGAACCCGACAAGGTCATCTCGGCCGAGGCGATGGTCGATCTCTGGTCGTCATGGTGCGAGAAGTGGCCGATCACCTCGATCGAGGACGGTCTGGCCGAGGACGACTGGGACGGATGGCGACTCCTCACCGAGAGGCTCGGCGAACAGATCCAGCTCGTGGGCGACGACCTTTTCGTGACCAATCCCCGCTTCCTCGAGCGCGGGATCGAGGAGGGCTGCGGCAATGCGATCCTCGTCAAGGTCAACCAGATCGGAACCCTCAGCGAGGCCCTCGACGCGGTCAACCTCGCGACCCGGTGCGGCTTCGCCAGCGTGCTGAGCCATCGCTCCGGAGAGACCGAGGATTCCACCATCGCCGACATCGCGGTGGCCACCAACTGCGGGCAGATCAAGACCGGCGCCCCCTGCCGGTCGGACCGGAACGCGAAGTACAACCAGCTCCTCCGCATCGCCGAGAACCTCGGACCGAACGCGATCTACGGGGGTTGAGCCGGGACTCCGCGTCTCCCCCGTCACTGGGTGGATTCGAAGTACAACCGACGGTCGCCGAGGAGTCCGGACCACCAACGCTCGTAGTCGGCCGACGACCACGTCGTCCAGTCCGTGCCGGAGCACTGCAGGAACCTGCCGAGGTCCCGGCCGAAGGAGATCGCTTCCCCGGTCTCCCCGCGACGGGTCCCCGCCCACCGTTCGAGCCGTCGATCGAGATCCGCGTCGGCTCCGTCGATCGCTTCGGCGAGACTTCGAGCATCCACGATCGCCATCGACGTCCCCGCCCCGACGTGGGGGATCGCGATCCGCGCCGCGTCGCCGATCAGGACGAGTCGCCCGGCGACCGCGGTGGAGGCGGTTCCCGCATGGATCGCCTGGAGCGACCACGAGTCGCTCGAGAGCAGGATCGACGACATCGACGCGGCCATCGATCCGGACGCCTCCCCCCGGAAGGTCTCGAGGTGATCGGCTGGAATGCCCCCGGGGGGCAGCGACCGCCGAGGTGTCCCGTCCGCGTCGGATCCCACCAGTCCCTCGAGGTCGTCGATGGTCGTGTTGCGATACCACATCCAGTTGACCATGGCCTCGCCCGACGCGGACTCGATCGGATAGGCGACGACATGCGATCGATCGAGATAGGCGTTCACCATCGAGCCCTCCAGCATCGCCTCGCACACGGGGCCCGCCTCCGGTGGCAGCTCGTCGATCCGAACGAGCCCGCGAATCGCGACGTAGCCGAGGAAATCGGTCCTGAAGCCCGGGTCGACCATCTCGCGAACCCGGGAGCCGATGCCGTCGGCACCGATCACCAGGTCGAAGTCATGTCGATCCCCCGCCTCGGTTCGGAGCCACGCGGCGTCACCGTCGCCGCCCGCCTCCCTCACGCTCGCACCCCGCCGCACGATTCCATCGGGCAGGGTCGCGCTCAACGCGTGATGGACCGCGTTCCACCGCACCGTCCGCTTCGACAGTCGTTTCGTCCATCGGACCACCCCGTTCCGGTCGAAGACCACCCGTCGTTCGAGGGGAGTGCCGAAGTCCTTGCCGAGGGTTCCGGCCACCGAGGGATCCATCGCGATCCCCAGGCCTCGATCCTCGAGATCCGACGAGGAGCGCTCGAACACCTCGATTCGATGCCCGCCCCGCAGCAGTCGCTCCGCCAGCGCGGATCCCGCGATGCTTCCTCCGACGATTCCGATGTTCCTCCGCATCCCGACCAGTCCGCCTTTCGATGAGCGTGATCTCTCCTGCTCCGAGGGATGCCGGTATTCTCCGATCCGATGCCGACCGAAGTTCCAGATTCACCGCTGTGGAGATCCACCGGCGCCCGTCGCGAGGACCTGGTCCGCACGCGCCTGGTTCGCGCCGGCACCAGCCGGATCATCGTAGTGGATCGGCGTGACGCCCCCGCGGACGTCGACGATGCGGACCTGGCCCTCCGGCTCTTCGGACGCGACTCCGTCGGCGACGGACTCGGCGGCGACCACTATCAGCTGAACAAGCTGGCGATCTGGAGACCGACCGCTTCCGGCGGCTTCGAATTCACGTTCTTCAATCTTGCGCCGGGATCGAGACGCGTCTCCCGCGGCGCCGAATGCGGCCATGCCGCGGTCGCCGTCGCGCTCGTCGCCGGTCCCGATCGCGGCCCCGGAGAATCCGGAACCCCGATCCGGGTCCGCAACGTCGACACCGGTCAGATCCTCGACGTCTCCCCCCGGACCGGGCCGGAAGATCCCTTCGGGGCCCGTCTCGCCCGGGTGATCCACGACCCGCCCGTCGTCGCGGCACGGGGCGTCGAGCTCGCGATGCCGCCCGACTCGGCGAAGGAAATCCGCTGGGAGGTGGTGCCGGCGGGAAACCTCTTCGCCCTCGTTCCGGGCGTCGACACCTGCGAGGACGGGGACGTCCGGGAGACGATCCAGTCCATGACGCTGGAATGGGCTCGAACCGCGGCGGTTCCGAAGGCGAGGAAGGAGTTCGTCAGGACGATCTCCCACGACGTTCGCTGGCTCGACGATGCGCAGGCCCGGGTGGAGGCGGTCTGCCACAACGGTGCCGAACGGCACAATTCCCTGCCGGTCTCCGGGTCCGCGGCCCTGTGCAATCAACTGGCGATCGATCGCATGCTTGGCTCCGATTTCGCGATGCCCGGGGATCCCGAGGAGGTCGATTTCGAATTCGACGTCCGATCGATCTCCGGCGGCGAGATCGTCCGGGTGCACGCCCGTCGTCGATCGGGCTCGTGGCGGATCGAATCGACGAGCTGCAACACGCACGCCCGCCTGCTCATCGAAGGAACCGCGTTCCTGTCGCGTTGAGCGGCGGCATCGGAGGAGGTCGAGGATGTGTGGCATCGCAGGCATCTTCCATCCCGGTCGAAGCCGGCCTCCCGGTCGGATGGAAACGGTCGCGCGGGCGATGCTGCGGGCGATGGACTACCGCGGGCCCGACCACCTCGGCTGCTGGGCGGACGACCGTTTCGCCGCGGGCACGGTCCGGTTGAGCATCACCGGTGGTGGTCGACGCGCCAACCAGCCACTGGTCGACGAGCAGGGTGGCGTGTTCGTCTTCAACGGCGAACTCTACGATCCGGCGGAGGTCGCCCGTCGCATGGGATCCGGGTACGACCCCGAGGATTCGGACGGGACGGTGCTCGCGCGACTGGTCAGGGACCGCGGGCCCGGGGGGCTTCGCGGAATCTCGGCGATGTTCGCACTCGCCCGACATGATCCGCGGGACGGCTCGCTCCTGCTGGCCCGCGACGCCTACGGGCAGAAGCCGCTCTACCACCGAACCCTCGGAGACGGCACGCTGGTCTTCGGATCGACCATCGCCGCGGTGCACGCGGCCGGGGGCCCGTTGCGGGTCCGGGAGGCGGCGATCGACGAATGCCTGCTTTTCAAGAGCGTCGGAGGGTGCGCGACCGGATTCGAGGAAGTCGAGCAGCTCCCCCCCGGCGGCTGGCTGCGGATCGATCGCGACGGCGTCGCCACCCGGGGGATCTGGAATGAATTCCCGGATCCGGGTTCGGCACCGGACCCGAGCCCGGAGGAGATCCGGGAGGCGATCCTGGAGGCGATCCGCAAGCGGCTCAACCCGCGATTCCGACCCACGGTCTTCCTGAGCGGTGGACTCGATTCCTCGATGGTGACGGCGGGCGTGTGCCGGTCGCCGCTCGGGGAGCTCGAGCCGCTCGCCCTGAGCATCGGATACGACGTCGGAACGTCGGAGGACGAGACCGATCACGCCCGACGCCTCACCCGTGAACTGGGGATCCCGCACGAGGTCGTGATGCTTCGCGCCGCGGAGGTGCCGGACCTGATGGAACGGGTGTCGGGATTCCTCGAGGATCCCGTCGCGGATCCGATCACCATCCCCTTCTTCCATATCGCCGGGGTCGCGGCCGCGGAGACCAAGGTCGTGCTCACCGGGGACGGCGCGGACGAGTTCTGGGGCGGCTACGACCGCTTCGCCGACCCACCCGATTCCGTCGACGAATACCTGCCGCGTTCGATGGTGTTCAAGCCGGAGGAGATCGGCCGGGAGTCGTACCCGCCTTCGTATCTCGCCGGCGTGCCGCTCGAGGACCGGCTCCGTCCCCTCGATCGGATCATGCGGATGGAGGTCCGGAACCGGCTCCGGAACTACCACCTCGCACGCATCGACAAGCTGTCGATGGCCCATGGACTCGAGGCGCGATGCCCGTTCCTCGACGCCACCGTCTCGCGGATGGCGATGCAGATCCCCGGAAGCCTGAAGCGTGACGGATCACGAGTGAAGATCCCGCTGCTCGAGGCGTCGGAGAACCTGCTGCCCCGATGGCTCGTGGATCGTCGCAAGCAGCCTTTCACCGGGCCGGTGCTCGGCTGGCTCCGATCCTCGCTCCGACCCCGACTGCTCGACCTCGCCCACGGTGCCGACCCGCGGCTCTCCGCCCGGGTGGCGATCCCCACGCTGATCGACTCGCTCGATCGGCCGGAGGCCGCCGGCGGGATCGCCAACAGGCTCTGGACCCTGCTCGTGCTGGAGACCTGGCTGGGTTCGACCGCGCCCCGATTCTCGACCACCCCACCGGAACGACTCGATGCCTCCTGAAGACCGAATCGAAGCCCTCTGGACCCGGATCCTCGACCAGGGACTCGTCGACACGCACTTCCACATCGGTCCCGAGTTCGTGCCCCGCAAGTACGACGTGCTGACCCTCGCGGAGGCGGCGAAATCCGTGAACGCGACCATGGTGCTCAAGTGTCACACCTGGCCGACCACCCCGCTCGCCGCGCTGGCACGGTCCGAGTTCGAGGTCGACTTCCTCGGCAGCGTGGTGCTCAATCACGGTGTCGGCGGACTCAATCCGCATGCGGTCACGGCCGCGGCCACCGGCAACCACACCAGCCTTCGCGGCGCGAGCGCCGAGGACCCGCCGATGGTGGTCTGGATGCCGACGGTTCACGCCGGCGCCCACATGCGGTTCCACGGGGGAGGGACCTTCGACGCCCGCTGGCTCGGGTGCGGAGGCGAGGAGTTCGAGTCGCTCTCCGACGAGGAGGTCGAGCCGATCGAGGCGTTCGACGACCGGGGCGTTCCGCGTCCGGAGCTGCTGGACGTGGTGGAGGCGATCGTGAAGACCGGCTGCACCCTCGCCACCGGCCACCTCGGACCGCAGGAGACGATGGACCTCGTCGACATCGCGGTGGATCGAGGCGTGAAGCGGATCGTGGTGACCCATCCCCACTATCCCTGCACCGACCTGTCGGACGAGCAGCTCGTCCGGCTCGCGGGACGTCCCGGGGTCTGGCTCGAACACTGCATGGCGATCCACACGCTGGAGAGCGTCCCCATCGAGCGTTTCGCGGCGTCGATCAAGGCGACCGGTCCCGACCGGGTGCTGCTGGCCAGCGACTTCGGGCAGGTCCACTCCGAATCGTTCCCCGACGGGAACCGGACGCTGCTCGCCAAGCTCGTCCCGCTGATCGAGGACGAGATCGAGGACGACGCGATCGTCGCGATGTTCACGAGCAACTGCCGCCGCGCCCTGGGCCTGGCGGATGCCGGGGATCAGTAGTTCCCGGCGAGATAGGCGTCCTCGTCGGCGAGGAACTGGTCGTACTCGTGCATCAGCGCCACCAGTCGGTTCCGATCCGGAGGACCGTCCTCGGACGCGATCGCCGCGAGCCCCTCGAAGTACTTCTCCCTCGCCTTCCCGGGAGTGAACATGATCAGGAACCGGGCGGGGACGTCGCCCCGCTGGGAGAAGTGGTGGATCGTGTTGGGCGGAACGCGGACGAATCCTCCCGCCTCGATGATCAGGACGGCGTCGTCGAGGAAGAATTCGAGACTTCCCTCGATCAGGAAGAACATCTCCGTCGTCTCCCGGTGAAAATGGGGCACGGGACCGGGATCGCCCCGCTGCATCGTCTGCTCGAAGATTCCGACCCGGCCGCCGTTGTCCGCGCCGACGGTCTTGAAGACCACGTTTCCATTGCGAATGCGGATCGCCCGACCCTGCCCCGCAGCCAGAACCGAATGAGTCATCGTATCCTCCTCTCACACCACCAAAGACCGGGACCGCCGGGGCGGCCCCGCACAAGGACACGTCGATGAATGAAAAGAGCAACGCGCCGTTCTGGGAGGGACTCTACGCCAATCGGGACGCCGTCGACACCTTCGGCCCGCCGAACCCGGAGATCCTCGAGCTCATACCCACCCTGCCACCGGGAGCGAGCGTCCTCGACCTCGGCTGCGGCGAGGGCCGGGTCGCGCTCCCGCTCGCCGAGGCGGGATTCCGGGTGGTCGGCGTCGACGTCTCCGAAGCCGGCATCGCGAAGTTGAAGCGGATCGCCGAGGACCGTGGACTCGGGATCGAAGCCTCGGTCGAGGACCTGAACGCCTACGAGATCGCCGGGGATTTCGACCTCATGGTCAGCGACGGCGTCTTCCACAACATCCATCGCGAGCACGCCGAACGACTCATCACGTCGATGAAGGCTCGCACCCGGCCGGGCGGCTACAACCTCATCAAGCTGTTCACCACCAAGGTTCCTCCCCCGCCGGAACTGGCGAGGTTCCACATCGGACTCTGGGAGGAGGAGGAGCTCTTCGACCGCTACGAGGGCTGGGAGTTCCTGATCCGGTCGTCGTTCATCCTCGAGGACGAGCACCCCGACGGCTCCCGGCATCGCCACCCGATCAACAAGATCCTCGCCCGCAAGCCGGAATGACCCGCACCGCGACGCGCGGCGGTCCGGGCCGGTCCGATGGTGAATCGATTCGTTCGTGATCTCCGCCTCGGCCCGCGGAGGGACCCGGACCGGCCGGTCGCGGTTCGCGAATCCGTCGGTCGGTTCAGAAGAAGGCGGAGACGCCGGTGAGTTCCCGACCGAGCACGAGCCGGTGGATGTCCCGGGTGCCCTCGTAGGTCGCCACCGACTCGAGATTGATCATGTGTCGCATCACGCAGTGGTCGTCGAGGATCCCCACGCCGCCCAGCAGGTCGCGACAGATGCGAGCGACGATCTGGGCGCTCTCGCAGGCGGAGGTCTTCGCGAGCGAGCCCTGCGGTCCGGTGCCGTCCCCCCCGGCCTTGAGATCCGCCAGCCGGTGGGCGATCGCCTGCATCTGCACGATCCGGATCCAGCACTCGCTCATCTTGTCCTGCGTCAACTGGTAGTGGTCGAGGGTCTTCCCGAAGACCTCGCGTCCGCCGGCGTGGCGAACGACGTCCTCGAGGCAGGCCTCCGCGGCGCCGATGACGCCCCACGCGATCCCGAATCTCGCCTGGTCGAGGCAGCTCAGTGGAGACCGAAGCCCGCCGCTTTCCGGCAGGAGATCGTCCTCGGTGACCGGAACGTTTTCGAGGCTGATCCTCGAGGTCCGACCGACCCGGAGGCTGTACTTGTTGCGAATGAGCTCGGCCCGGAACCCGGGTCGATCGGTCGGCACGAGGAAGCCCCGGATCGCCTTCGAGCTCTCCGGGTCCACGTCGAACCCCTCGGCCTTCGCCCAGATGACGGCGACGTCCGCGATGTCCGCGTTGCCGATCCACATCTTGCCGCCGCCGAGTCGCCAGCCGGTGCCGTCGCGCCGGGCGACGGTGGTCATGCCGCCGGGGTTCGAACCGTGCGCGGGCTCCGTCAGTCCGAAACAGCCGAGCGATTCACCGGTCCGCATGCCCGGCAGCCAGTGGTCACGCTGCCGGTCGGACCCGAAGAATCGGATCGCGTTCATGGCGAGCGAGCTCTGCACGCTCGCCATGGTCCGCAGTCCGGAGTCGCCGCGTTCGAGCTCGCGCATGATCACGCCGTTGGCCCGGGCGGACATGCCCGGGCACCCCCACCCGCCGATCGTCGCCCCGAAGCATCCGATCTCACCCATCTCCCGGACGAGCTCGGTGGGGAAGTCGTGCCGGTCCCAGCAGTCGTTCACCAACGGCATGAACCGGTCCCGGACGAAGCCGCGAACCCGGTCGCGGAGCGTCCGCTCCTCCTCGGTCAGGAGATCGTCGAAGCGGTAGATGTCGAGGTCTTGGGGCAGGGTCATGGGATCACCTTAGGGGCGGCGTCGAGGAGGCGGAACGCGGTCGGACCGGTCGTTTTCGACGAACCGCCCCGGGCCGATGCGACGAATCGACGGGACCGCGTCGGGTCGGGGTTATCATCCTCGCCCGGATCCCCCCTCCCGAGCCCTCGCCCACGGATTCCCATGGTCCCCTCTCGCCGACTGCTGCTGAAACACCTGGCGTTCCGCGCCTCGACCATCGCCCCGGCATCCGGGCTGGTCTCGACGCCGCCCGACGGGACCGTCGAAGTGGGCTGGCCGGAGGTCGAGTCGCGGGCCCGGAGGCTCGCGACGGGGCTCCTCGCCCGGGGACTCCGCGTCGGCGAGCGGATCGGCACCCTCGCCTTCAACGATCATCGTCACGCCGACGCCTATTTCGCGGTTCCCTGCCTGGGCGCGACGCTCCACCCCATCAACGTCCGCTGGAATCCGCAGGAGACCATCGCGGTCCTCGAGCACACGCGGGATCGAATCCTCCTCGTCGACGCCGGACTCATGTCCCGGGGACTCGAACTCGCCGCGGCCTGCCCTTGGATCGAGATCATCGTGCGGCTCGGACCGCGACTCGAGGACGAACCCCGGAATCCCCGCCCCAACGATCTCGAGATCGTCGATCACGAGACGCTGATCGAGGACTCGACGCCGATCGCCTGCTGGCCCGATCTCGAGGAGGACTCGATGATGGGCATGTGCTCGACCAGCGGGACCACCGGGATCCCGAAGACCGTCGGGTACTCCCATCGCACGACGTGCCTCCAGACCATGGCGCTGGGCCTGACGGACTGCATGCGGCTCTCCGGTCGCGACACCGTGCTCGCGATCGTGCCGATGTTCCACGCCCTCGGATGGTGCTTCCCGTACGCCTGCGGCATGCTCGGGGCCGGCCTCGTGCTTCCCCATCGCGACCTCGGACCGGAGCGGATCCTCGATCTGGTCGTGACCCACGAAGTCACCACCTCCGTCGCGGTCCCCACGGTCTGGAACGCGGTGCTTTCGGCCCTCGACGCGAATCCCGGGCGATGGAACCTCGATCGGGTGGACCGGATCGTGTCCGGCGGCGCAGCCCCGACCGAGGGAATGATCCGACGCTTCCGGGACGAACACGGCGTCGAGGTCATCCACTCGTGGGGCATGACGGAGATCAATCCGGTCGGCACGATGTCGCCCGCCGCGACGACGCGCGAGGAGGTGGAGTTCGATTCCGAACGCCGCCTGCGTCACCAGATCGTCGCCGGTCGCCCCCTGCCCGGACTCGCGGTGGAGATCGAGGACGAGGACGGCGGAACCCCACCGCACGACGGAATCGCGACCGGTCGACTCCTGGTCTCCGGCTGGTGGGTCGCGGACCGCTACGCCTTCGACCATCCCGACGGTGAACGATTCCGCCCGGACGGCCGGCTCGACACCGGGGACGTCGCGTCCATCGACGACCGCGGACGCATGGCGATTCGCGACCGGGCCAAGGACATGATCAAGTCCGGCGGCGAGTGGATCTCGAGCCTCGCCCTCGAACGAGCGATCGGGGATTTTCCGGAGATCGCGGGCTGCGCCGTGGTCGGAAGACCGGACGATCGCTGGGGGGAACGACCGGTGGTCTTCGCGAATCTCGAACCCGGAGCCGATCTCGATCTCGAGACGGTCCGGGAGCGACTCGCCCGTGAATTCGAATCGTGGCAGCGACCCGACGAGCTCCTGATCGTCGATTCGATCCCGCTCACCTCCACCGGGAAGATCGACAAGAAGGCGCTCCGCGCCGGCCTTCGCGGCTGATCGTCCCGCCCGTCCATCCGATCGAACGGGTACCGTGGGAAATCGCGGGCGACGTCGCCCGGACGAGGACCCGTGGCGCCGCACCGTGAAGAACGCTCGCATCAACCTGTCCGGCCTCTGGGGATTGATGCGGGAGGATCGAGGAACCTTCGCCCTCGCCCTCGCATCGCTCGTGGTCGCGGCGTGCCTGCTCTACCTCGTGCCGCTTCTTCCGCAGGCGGTGATCGACGGCGTGCTCGGCGACGAACCCGATCGCATCACCGCGACCAGTCGTCGACTCGTCGATTGGATGGGCGGCCGCGACCACGTCCGCGAGCACCTCTGGATCCCGCTGGTCTGGATCGCGGTGATCGCCGGTCTCGCCGGGGCGGCGACCTACGGCCGGCAGCGGTGGTCGGCGAAGGCCAGCCAGAACGCCGCGAAACGGATCCGCGACCGACTCCAGGACCGCGTTCAGCGGATCGAGCTCCGACGGTTCGACCAGCTCGAGAGCGGGGATCTCCTCCAGCGATGCACCTCCGACGTCGACACCACGCAGACCTTCCTGTCGATGCAGGCGGTCGAAGTGGGACGGGCCCTCGTGATGTTCCTGGTCCCGCTGCCGATCATGTTCGCGACCGACTGGCGGATGACGATCGCGGCGATCTGGCTGATCCCCGTCATCCTGTGGTTCTCGCTGCACTATTTCGGCCGGGGGAGGGTGGTGTTCCGCGAGAAGGACGAGGCGGAGGGAAGACTGACCTCGAACGTCAACGAGAATCTCGTGGGCATCCGCGTGGTGAAGGCCTTCAATCGACAGGCCCACGAGATCGAGCGCTTCCGGGGATCCAACCGGGACTACCGGGTCCTCGACGAACGCCTCTACCGGATCTTCGCGCGATTCTGGAGTCTCTCCGACCTGCTCTGCTTCGCGCAGCAGGCGTCGGTGATCCTGGTCGGCGCCTGGCTCCTGGTCACCGACCGGATCCTCGTGGGCGAGTTCTACTTCTTCTTCGCGGCGGTCGGCATGTTCCTATGGCCGGTGCGGATGATGGGTCGGATCCTCGCGGAGCTCGGCAAGGCGACCGTGGCGGTGGAACGCATCGAGGAGATTCTCGCGCTGCCGGTGGAGACCGACCGCCCCGACGCGGTCGCGCCGCCCAGGTCGGACGGTCGGATCGAGATCCGGGATCTCGTGTTCAGCCACGCCGAGGATGCGCCGGTGCTTCGCGGCATCGACCTGGACGTCGGGGCGGGCGAGACGCTGGCGATCGTCGGTCCCTCCGGCGGCGGCAAGAGCACCCTCATCAACCTCCTCCTCCGCTTCTACGAGCCGGACGGAGGGGTGATCAGACTCGGTGGCGTCGACGTCGAGTCGATTCCGCGGGCGGTGCTCCGCGGACGCATCGCCGCGGTGCTCCAGCAGCCGTTCCTCTTCAGCCGGACGATCCGCGACAACATCCGCCTCTCCGCCCCGGAAGCCGACGACGCGATGATCGAGACCGCGACCATCGACGCCTCGATCCACGAATCGATCCAGCGATTCGAGGCGGGATACGAGACGGTGGTCGGTGAACGCGGCGTCACGCTCTCGGGCGGACAGCGACAGCGGGTGGCGATCGCCCAGGCGCTGCTCCAGGATCCAGACGTGCTGGTGCTCGACGACGCCCTCTCGGCGGTGGACACCGAGACGGAGCGGACGATCCTCGAGGCGATCCGATCCCGCCGCGGCCGACACACGACCCTGATCGTCGCGCACCGTCTCTCCACCCTTCGGGAGGCGGATCGGATCGTGGTCCTCGCCGAAGGCCGGGTCACCCAGCAGGGCACCCACGAGCAACTGCGAAACGCCCCGGGTCTCTACCGACGACTCTGGGAGATCCAGGATCGCGCGGTCGCGGACGCGGACGGAGCCGAAGGGGGCGACGCTTGACCGACGCCACCGAACCCGAGGACGACTTCAAGCCGCGTCATGTCGACTGGCGACTCTGGAGGAGGATCGCAGGACACCTCCGACCGTATCCCCGGTACGTCCTGACCATGGTCGGCTGCGGGCTGATGCTCGCGGTGGTCGAGGTGATCCTCCCGCTGATCACCGCCGGGATCATCGACGAAGCGACCGGGCCGGGACGGTTCGAGCGGATCATGACGCTCGGCGCGTCGTACGCCGTCCTGCTCGCCTGCTTCGCCCTCCTGGTGTGGCGGTTCATCACCGCCGCCGGACTCATCGCCACCAGCGTCGCGTACGACCTCCGGGAGTCGTCCTTCGCGCGACTCCAGTCGCTCCCCTTCGGCTACTTCGACGTCCGCTCGACCGGCTGGCTGGTCGCCCGGGTCACGAGCGACGTCACCAAGGTCACCGGCCTGCTCCCCTGGTTCCTGCTCGATCTCGGATGGGGCACCACGATGCTGGTCGGGATCTTCACCGCGATGATGCTGGTGGATCCCCAGCTCGGTTTCGCGGTCTCGGTCATCGTGCCGCCGATGGTGATCGCGACCTGGTGGTTCAAGCGACGGATGCTGGAATCGAGCCGTCGCATCCGCGCGACGAACTCCCGGCTCACCGCCTCCTACAACGAGACCATCGCGGGCGTCCGGACGACGCGAATGCTCGCCCGCGAACACACCGCGTCGGCGGAGTTCCGTTCGATCTCGGAGGACATGCGTTCGTGGACCGTGCGAAACGCGCTCCAGTCGGCGGTCTACCTGCCCGTGGTCATGAGCCTCGGATCGATCGGCGTGGGCATCGCCCTCTGGGCCGGCGGCGTGCAGGTCCGGGAGGAGACCGGGCTCACCCTCGGGCTGCTGATCGCGTTCATGCAGTACGCGATGCTCCTCTCCCAGCCCATCCAGGAACTCGCACAGCGGTTCGTCGATCTCCAGAGCGCCCAGGCGGCCGCGGAGCGGGTGCAGGAGCTGATCGAGGAGACCCCCGCGATCCGCGATTCCCCCGACGTCGCGGCCCGGATCGCCGCGACCCCCGAGGATCCGCCTCCGGGAATCGCACCGGACGGAGGCCGGGCGCTGGTGGGGACCATCCGGTTCGAGGGCGTCGGTCACGCCTACGTCGAGGGCGAACGCGTGCTCGACGACGTGAACTTCGAGATCTCGCGGGGGACCACCCTCGCCCTGGTGGGCGCGACCGGCAGCGGCAAGACCACGATCGCCGGCCTTCTCGCCCGTTGGTACGAACCATCGGAGGGTCGGATCCTCGTCGATGGCGTCGACTACCGCGAACGCGGACTCGACTGGTGGCAGTCCCAGTTCGGGGTGGTGCAGCAGGTTCCCCACCTCTTCTCCGGAACGGTCCGAGACAACGTCGGATACGGAAGGCTCGGTGCGGACGACCGTGCGATCAACGCCGCCCTTGAACGGGTTCGCGCGCTCGAGTTCGTCGAGGCCCTCGAAGGCGGTCTCGACTTCGAGGTCGGCGAGGGCGGCGGCAACCTCTCCCAGGGCCAGCGACAGCTCGTCTCGCTCGCCCGGGCGTTCCTCGCCGATCCCCAGTTGTTCATCATGGACGAGGCCACCTCGTCGGTCGACGCGGAGACCGAAGCGACGATCCAGAACGCCGTCGAGGAGATCCTCCGGGACCGGATCGCGGTGGTCATCGCCCATCGGCTCTCGACCATCCGACGGGCCGACCTGATCCTCCTGCTCGATCGCGGCCGGATCGTCGAACGCGGCAGCCACGACGAGCTCATGACGGCCGGCGGACGGTATCGCGATCTCTATCTGGCCCAGTTCGTCGACGAGGCGGAACGCCGCATCATCGGCTGAGCCCCTCGTCTCGAGCGGGGGTCGAAAGGATCTCCGCGGAGATTCGCGTCGGTTCGATCCCGCCCCGTCATCCCGGGCCGGGTGACGTCGCCGCGTTCACCGCTCGGCGACCTCGAGCACGCAGGCGAGCATGGCCTCCGATTCACCGAAGACCCGCCCGATCCCCACGAGTTCGGAGAAGTCATCGCTCCCGAGGAAGCAGGCGATCGAACGGAGGATCATCCGGGCGTAGGCTTCGCCGACGGCGGTCCGGTCCTGCTCGGCCCAGGCGCGTCGCAGTGACGGAAGCCCGGCGAGGGCGAAGACCATCGGCCCCCGGATCCCGGATGGCATCGCCTTGACCCGGGCCTTGACCTCGTCCTCGTCGAGCGGGCCGAGCAGGTCGTTGTCGCGGGCCACCTGGGCCACGACCCGTCGCTCCACCCGATCGAGGATCGCCTCGACCTCGTCCGATCTTCCAGCGCGTTCATTCATGCGTACGAGTGCAATCCGGAGATGACGAAGTTGATCACGATCCAGTTGAAGAGCATGACGCCGCAGCCGATCACCGCGAGGATCGCCGTCCAGAGGCCCTTGTCGCGGGCCTTGAGCCGGACGTGGACGAGGATCGCGAAGATCACGAAGGTGTTCAACGCGAAGACCTCCTTCGGATCCCAGCCCCAGGGACGCCCCCAGGAGTGGTCGGCCCAGATCGCGCCCATCACGATGCCCGCCCAGAGCAGCACGAAGCTCACCTCCATGAGGAGCATGGTGCTGCCGTCGAGGATCTCGCCGAATCGATCTCGACGACGCGCCACGTCCGGCGTCTCCTCGAGGTCCGCGAGCGTGTGACCGTCGGGCCCGGTGAGGACCAGGGCGCCCGCGCCCCCCGCCCTCGCGTAGACCGCGCGGCCGCCGAACAGGCGATAGGCGAGGTAGAGGGTCGCGGTGACCGCGGCCATGAAGATCAGGGCGTAGCTGAAGATGATGACGTTGGTGTGGATGTACAGCCAGACGTCGTGCAGCACCGGCATCATGTTCGAGATGTTCGGATTGAGATACACGGGAAGGAAGTGCGCAGTCATCAGGGCGACCATCGCGGTCACGCCCGCCCCCAGCGGCAGCAGACCCCGGAACGAGGTCCGGCGAAGCCAGGCCAGTTCGAGCAGCACGGCGCAGAGCACGCCGAACCAGCTGGCCGTCGTGACCGCCTCGAACATGTTCGAGTTCGGCCACCGACCGCTGATCCACCACCGCAGCCCCACCGCGAACGTCTGGAGACCGAAGGCGGCCAGGAAGACCAGCATGCCGGTGAGCATCGCCCAGCGCCAGCGATAGACCACGCCGAGCAGCAGGAAGACGATCGAGGCCATGTAGATGAGCCAGCCACGGGTGAGCTGGTCCGCCTCGAAGTACCAGTTCTCCCAGTCGAGTCGCGCCTCGGGGGGATACGCGGACGGATTCATCTCGCGAACCGTCCGGGCGAGCGTCGCCGAGGCCGCCTCGACCCCCGACCGGTCCTCCGCCGTCCATGCGTTCACGAGTTCCCGCCACGCGATCGCGGCCCGTCGCTGGAGCTCCGGATCGATTCCCGCGATCGGTTGCTGCTCGGGGAGACCCGCGAGCTGGGGGTCGATGCCGGTCGCGCTCCCCGGCAGGAACATGATCTCCGAGAGGCCGTTCCACGGAGCGTCCGTCTCGCCCTCCGCGGGTGGTATCACCCGCAGGCGGTCGAGCAGGAACGCGGGCGACATCACGGTCCGCGCGGCGTTGATCGCATCGACCTGCTTCGCGGTCCGGATCAGATCCGATTCCATCCGCTTCAGGATCGGTCCGACCTCCGGACGATCGAGCAGGTCCGGGGAGACCAGGCCGGTCTTCCGGAAGACCTCCATCCTCGGAGCGAGTCCGGGATCCGTCCCCTCCATGGCGGTCGCCAGGATGTTGCGGACCAGCTTGTTCTTGATGTAGATGCAGTCCGCGTCGCGGTACGCGTCCGGACGGAAGAGCATGTCGAGATAGGTGAAGCTCGGGGACCGTCCCGCGACGAGGCGGGGTCCGCTGACCGAGTCCATGACCGTGTTCGCGTGGGAACCGAAGCTCTTGATCCGGCCCTGCACGTGGACGGCCATCGCCCCGAGCGGCTCGAGGTCGATGGTCTGGGCCCAGTCCTCCACCGGGTCCGCGGCGGTCGCGGCCGGCGGATTCGATGCGAGGAGCAGGAGGACCGCGAGGATCCCGGACAGACTTCTTCCGATGCCGATCATGTCGACACCTCCGCGTTCGAGGACGATCGGGCGCGGGCGAGCCTCGCCTCCCGACGCCGCTGCTTGAGGATGGGTTTCACGTAGAAGGCGTAGATCATCCCGCAGACGGCGATCACGCAGCCGAGCAGCTGCAGGTAGACGCCGTTGCGGTTCCCGACGCCGAGCACGGTGTAGTTGAGGCCGGCGCTCGCGACGTCGCCCTGGAAACGGGGCTGGTCCGGCGGATCCCACTGGGCCTGGAAGAACCACATGCCGTCGTGTTCGACGGGGGCGTTGACGCTCACCGGACTCGGCTCGCTCCAGGCGGCCTCACCCGGATCACGGAAGCGGAGCATGCTCGTGTAGTTGCGGATGTTCGAGGAGTCCCCGTCGAAGTCGCCGATGTGCGAGGTGAGGATGAACTCCTCGAGGGAGACCTCCGTGGGAAGCCCGACCCTTCGTCGGCTGAAGAGGACCTCGATCAGTCGTCCGTCCGCGAGACGGATGAGGTCAGGTTCGTAGACGTGTCGTCGGAGCACCCACTCCGGTCCGTCGAAGGGGTACGCGTGATAGCGAAGCCACGGCGAGTCGTCGGAGCCCGGGACGTCGAGCCGCAGACGTGCGAAGAATTCCTTCGCGTCGCGCGACCGCTGCCGGTCCGGGACGATGAAGGGCTTTCGCTCGAAGACGGCGCGAGGCTCGTACCGCGTCGCGGTCAGCTCGAGGCCACCGGGGAGCGGCAGCGCGATCCCCGGCGTGATCTCGAAGACCTCGGGCTCGTCGACGCCGATGGTGCTCGCCAGTCGAAGCCGGCCCGGCTCGGGCCCGGCGAGGAGGGTCAGCAGCGCCGCGCCGGTGCCCGGCTGGTAGAACGTCCGGATGGAATCGTCACCGATGATCGGGCCCGCGTGGTTGTCGCCCCGGTCCATCGGCGCCCCGTCGATGACGTCTCGGGTGAGCGAGGGGTCGTCGAAGACCCAGCGACGAAAGATCCCCTTCGGCGTGGTCACCTCGATGATCGCGACCGAGACCGTCTCGCTCCCGATCGCGAGGTCGTCCTGGACGCTGAGCACCCGGTAGGCGTAGCCGGTGTCCCCGATCCGACTGATCACCGGATCGTCCTCGCCCGAGAAGATCTCGGCGATCGGGCGTTCGGCGACGAAGTCCAGTTCGGGGATCTCGATGCGAAGCGTGGGCCGGGACTCGACCCCACCGAGATCCGACTCGGATTCCAGCGCCCGGAAGACCATCAGCCCCCCGTCCGCGACGCTCCGCTGCGGATCGAGGGCCTGGAGCACGTAGTCCGTCGATCGATCCATCGAGGGGGCGCTGATCGTGACCCACGCGGTCGGATTGAACGCCGCATCGCGCCCGCCTCGCGTCGCCCGGTCCCGCATGACCGCGTACCGGAGGTAACCCGTGGCCGCGAGCACCAGGTCCGGAGCCGGATCGTCGGGGGAGACCGCGGGGATCGGAACGTCCATCGGATCGATCGGCACCGGATCCATCGACGACTCGGTCCAGATCCAGTCCCGATCCGCGATGTAGTCGTTGTAGAGGAAGTCGCCGTCGATCGGGCGCTCCACCCACGTGCTGCTTCCGACCTCGCGCAGGTACAGGGCCCAGCTCTTCGAGAGGTCGTTCCGGAGGAAGAGATGGTCCGTCGGCGCGAATTCCAGCCCGACCAGGAGATCCGGGTCGAAGATCCGCTCGCCGTTCACCTTCACGTTCCGCTGGAAGGGCTGCTGGGGATCGTCCGAGAAGACGAGGTCCTCGGTGTAGTCCGGGTAGCCGGCGATCGCCTGGCGGATGAAACGCTCGCCGTCGCCCCGTTGCACGAGCAGGTTGACGCTGAAGGCCCGGGACCCGGCGTCCTCTCCGGAGAGGAGCTCCCACGACGGGTCGATGCTCTGGACGCTGATGTCGTAGGCGTCGTCGCCGACGCCCAGCGTCGCGACGTTCCCGGGCATCGCCAGGATCTTCGTCCGATCGACGACCCCGCCGCCCTTGCCGCCCTCGACTCCCTCCACCAGGGCGAGGGTGATCGCCCGTCTCGCGACCGGTGCGTCGCCCTCGATCTTCGTCGCGAAGTAGTAGACGCTGGCCAGCGACAGGAGGATGATCCCGGTGTGGATCATCCAGACCCCGAGATTGATGGTGTTGAACGGGATCCGCCGCAGCGTGGTCACCGTCATGTTCAGGCAGAGCAGGACCATCAGCAGGTTGAACGGCCACCAGTGGAACCATTCGAATTCGGTCATTTCGAGCCCCCGCCACTGCCGGATCTGCGCGTGGGTCCAGGCGTCCGGGTGCAGCAGGTTGGGGTGCGTCGGGTAGACCACCCCGGCGGATCCGACGCTCATGTAGACGAACAGCACCACCAGCAGCAGGATCCCGAACTTCACGTTCGAGAACAGGTCGAGCAAGGCGCGCCACAATCCCTTCCCGCGTCTAGCGGTCCTTGGTTCGACGGTCGCGCTGGGGCCCTTCGGTTGCATTCCGGCGGCTGACTCCGAGTGTCTTCAAGCCAGGCGGTGACGCCCGAGGAACGGACACCGCCAAGCGACCTCGTGACGAGGAGTGAAAAGAAATGGTAGGACCTCCGCTCTTGATCGGTTCTGCAGCCTTTCGGCAGTTCGTGAAAAAAATCCCGAAAACCCGGACTGTTTTTTCCGGATTTTCCGCCGCATGCACGAAACGCGTCCAAAAGAGGTCTGGGAAGAACCGCCCGACCCGCGTTCGTCGCCGTAAGATCAGGCTTTCGGCGTTCCAATCACGCCACTCGAAACCTCGCTCCTGGGATCCAAAACCATGCTCCGATCCGTCTCGACGTATTCGCTTCTCCTCGTCGCAGTGCTCGGCCTCTCCCGCGTCGCCGATGCGAGCTACGCGACCATCAAGACCACGCTCGGAACCATCGTGGTCGAACTCGACGAAGAGAAGGCGCCGATCAGCGTCGAGAACTTCACGATGTACGCCAAGGAGGGTTTCTACGACAAGACCCTCTTCCACCGCGTGATCCCCGGGTTCATGGTGCAGGGCGGCGGCTTCGATCATCACGGCGCCTACCCCCAGACCATGCACAAGAAGCCGGGCGCGAAGGCCGGCATCAAGAACGAGTGGACCAACGGCGTGATGAACAAGCGGGCCACGCTGGCGATGGCCCGGGTCGGGGGCCAGCCGGACTCGGCGACCAACCAGTTCTTCATCAACCTCGCCGACAACGACTTCCTGAACCAGCCCCGTGACGGCGCCGCCTACGCGGTGTTCGGGAAGGTGATCGGCGGCATGGACGTGGTCGATCGGATCGCCGGCGTCCCGACCACCACCTTCGGCATCCAGGGGCAGGCGATGAACGACGTGCCCACCCAGCCCATCATGATCGAGTCGATCGCGTTCGTCACCAAGGCCGAGGCCGACAAGGCCATCGTCGCGAACGCCCAGGCGCGGGTGGACGCCCTGCAGGCCCAGCTGGATGCCGCGAAGAAGGCGCTCGAGGCCCTGAAGAAGGGTGGCGCATGAACCCCCCCGATTCGTTCCGCGTCTACAAGGGCGACGGGGACCGCCTCGTCGAGGCGAGCAAGGAGACCCAGCGGCTGGTGATGCTGCCGGCGGGCGACCCGAGGATGGTGCGGGCCCAGCGCCGCATCAGGATCCAGTGGGGACAGCACCTGCTCGACGACCTGCTCGACGGGCGATATCGCACGGTGATCTGCGGGGTCAACGACGAGAACAACGACCGAGGGATCCTCGGAGAGCTGTTCAAGCTCATTCCGACCAGCCAGTGGACCCTCGCGAGCGCCACGAGCTACGCGAAGATGTTCCGGGATTCGGTCTCGGTCCACGCCCGGGAGGATCGCGAACCGTACGTGCTGAAGTTCGATCTCGACCGGCTCCTGATCCTCGCCCTCCTCCGGCCCGCCGCCCGGGATCACTTCACGCTCGAGGACGTGTTCCGAGGGTTCCGGACGATATCGAAGATGCTGGAAGGCCGCCGGGACCGACATCCGGTCGCCACGGTCTCCTTCCTCGGCGCCAGATCCAACCGCCTCGTCGCCCACGAGGACGGCGATGAGTCCAGCCTCGAATCGGTGCTGGACGCCATGCACAAGGCGGGGTTCGAGGGCGACCTCTATCCGCCGGTCACCGCGTGGGACGTGGCCCCGACGGGCGTGTTCGCGAGCTATCCCTTCCCGGAGAGTCTCGACCGGATGCGCGAAGGCAGCTGCTGAGCGGGGATCCGACGGCGGGCGACCCGACGCCGGAGGACCACGGTCGTCGCGGAGCGGCCAAAAAAGAAGCCGGCCCCGCGTCGACGTGCGTCACTCACGCGTCGCGGGACCAGCTTTCTCTCTCCTCGTCCGAGGACGATGTCGATCAGCGTCGGCGACGCGAACCGAGGCCCGCGAGCGTCAGCAGGGCGATGGCGCCCGGTGCGGGAATCGAAAGGACGTCGACCGAGACCGCGTCGAGGCTGGAGTTCGCGAGCTCCGAGCCGAAGAAGAACGCGACCGAGCCGCTGTCCCCGGCGATGTTCGAGAAGTCGTAGGTGAACGACCAGGTCTGGGCGCTGAAGCCGCCGCCACCCGACTCACCACGAAGTTCGCTGGTGAGCGGATCGATGTAACTGCCGTTGAAGAAGGCCTGGACGTCGCTCGTGTCGATCGGGTTCCCGAGGAACGAGAAGCTCAGGACCGCCTCGGTGGGCGCGAGCTCGCCGAGCGAGTAGACGTGGATGTCGAGCGCGCCACCGGCTCCGTAGAGGTTGCCGGAACCGGCGATGATGGCGCCCTGGCCGAAGTTGAACAGCTGGAAGCCGCCGCCCTGCTCGGGGAAGTTCGGACCGCCGTCGGCGGACGTGAAGCTGTCCCAGTAGGCGTAGGTGGCGTTGGCGTCGCCGCGCCAGTCCGGCACGAGCGGGTTGATCAGGTCCGCGGTCGCCATTCCGGTGACCGCCGAGACTGCGACGATAGATGCGAGGAATCTCATTCGCTCAAACTCCTTGAGTTCGAATTGTGTCCTGGGAGAAGTGGGAAACGGTGTTGTTCATGACAATTCGACGAAGCATGGACATCCGCTCTGGGTTCGTTCTCGCCCGATGGCGAGCGTGTTTCGCTTGGCTCAGAGCCCGAAGGCCGCGAGCAGTTGACCGAGATCGCCACCGTTGACGATTCCGTCCTCGTTGAAGTCGGCCTGCTCGTCCGACGTGTTCCACCGCGACAGGAAGATGCCGAGGTCGCCGCCGTCCACGACGCAGTCGCCGTTGAGGTCCTCCCGCAGGTCGCAGGAATCGACGATGTCGACGGTGAAGGCGATCGAGGACGCCTCCCGGACCCCGACCTCGACCAGCGGGTTCTCCCGAAGGTAGAACTGGGTGAGCAGGGAGTCTCCCTGACTGGCGCCGATGAGCGAGGTCACCGCGAAGACCAGCCGGCCCTCGTTGAGGCTCTCCGCGAGCCAGTTCTGGATCAGGGGATCCGAGGTGTCGAGCACGAAGGTCGCGATCTCGCCCTCCACCGGCGTCTCCCCGGGTTCGTAGCCGGGGAACGAGGCGATCCCGATCGGATTCGCGGTGAAGTCCTGCGTGAAGTTCGACGAGACGTCGAAGAGCGAGCCGTCCGACGCGATCTCCGCCGAGAACACGTTGCGGGTGTTCTGGCCGAAGAGATCCGTGTCGGAGAAGGAATCGCCTTCGGACCAGCTCAGGCGGTCGTAGCCGTTGCGGAAGCCGGCCGCGAAAAGTTCGATCGGGCGGCCGGGATCCACGTCGGGGAGGGATCCCTTGGCCTCCGCGGGAAGATAGGTGCGCCAGTCGTCCACCGTCGGGTCGATCGGACCCGAGGCGTCACCGGCGAGCGTGATTCCAAAGACGCAGGAGGTCACGTCGTAGCTGTCGGGCCCGAGGCCGGTCGGCACGATTTCCGAGGTGTCGAACGCCACGATGACCTGGCCGTCGCGGTTGTCGAAGGACGTCTCGTC
>MDTG01303006.1_pt1 | contig 22688 bp, 19 predicted proteins | sample 811421 | NCBI WGS metagenome assembly MDTG01 (sample SAMN05326645, study PRJNA326480) | marine metagenome | isolation source: seawater | place: Pacific Ocean: South East | collected 2011
GCTTGTGCCATTCCCATGGCGTAACAGCCTCTTTATAAAGCTGATAAAGGTTGCGCCCATGCCAGGGGCTAGACGGGTCGTCAATCAGGAATTCTGGGCTATCAACATTCAGCGTCAAACCATCAGGGCTTGCCGTTTGAAGCTTAAGAGCGTGAACGCCAGCTTCTGAAGCTGCCTGTACCAGCTCCATGGCCCGATCGAGCGATTGATTGTGATTACCCGACATCTCCGCAATGATAAACGGCGGCTGATCGGGTCCAACGAGGCGATCGCCTATCTTGATTGCTTCCATTTTATTTAGCCTTGAAGATAAAGGTATCGGAGTCCCCCATCTGAATGTGCCAGTTCTCTGGATTCAGAAGGTCGGGACCAGCCCATTGTTTTTCATAGATTTTTACGGAAAAAGGTTGACTGAAAGTTTCTTTGTCAGGCCCTTTCTGGTAACCCGATGGAGACCAGCATTCGAACTTCGAGAGTCCATGCTCAGCGGCGGTTACACGCGATTCCGTATATAGGAGCTGAAAGACCGGGGTAGCGCTCTCTTTATTCTGATATTTGCTAATCACTGGCTGGTCAACTTCTCCAAACCGCCACTTCAACCAGTTATCGGAGTAGTTAAAACTAAAGGGCCTGTCTATAAACTCCTCAGGATCAAAGTCATCGGTAGTTACAAAGCTCGCGAAAAACGGGGTCTTCCACCGGAACAATGTGGTTTTTACGGTAGTAAACCTTTGGTTAGCAAAGCCAACTATAAAAGGGATCCCATTATCAATGCAGAATTCGTCTAATGACTTCATTAAGCGTGAGATCACCGCCAAACCCCGAACGGATTCGGTTACATAGGCGTGCGCCCCCATATAGACCTTATATTCGCCAATGGTGACCGGGAATAAACCATAATGTCCGATAATTCCATGCTCTGATTCGGCAACGAAAAAGACCGTTTCTCCTTCGGGATATTCCTGATAATAATGTTGCCACTTCTGCATGTTCCAACCGTGCGGATTGCCTCCTTCGGAAAAAAGGCGAACAATCCCTTCCGCATCTTTTTCGGAACCGCGGCGAATCTGAAACTTCATGCCGTGCTTCCCGCATCCACGGTAACTACAGTGCCGGTTATCATTTTGGCATCGTCGGACATCAGGTAGTTCACCATACTTGCTACGTCGTCCACATGTGCAAGCTCACCAAGAGGACTTCGCCTTTTTATCGACTCCAGCTTTTCGCCCTCAAGTCCCTGGGTCATGTCCGTCGCCATATACCCGGGTGCCACACTATTAACCGTTATTCCGGCCTTTCCTACTTCCCGCGACAAAGATTTTGTAAAGCCGTTCATGGCAGACTTTGTGGCTCCATAAACTGCAAGGCCTTTGAAACCTGTGCTCCCAATGATGGAAGAGATGTTGATAACTCTCCCCTTCCTGTTAATCAACATCGGTCGCAGGAGGTATTTTGTCAGAAGAATCGGCGCCTCAACATTAACCCGAAGAACTTTGGATATATCGCTTTCATGCATGGTTGCCAGAACACCATCAAGCCCTAAAGCCGCATTGTTTACCAGGCCATAGAGACGACCGTATTTCTTTGTAACTTGCTGGCTGAACTCATGAATACCCGATGTATCCGAAAAATCGTACGGTTCGAACACGGCATTGTCGGTAACTGCCAGCCATTCTTCGCACTCGGAAGAACATTTTCTGCCTACTACGATGACCTTGTAACCTGTTGCAGCCAACCGCTTTGAAATTGCGAGACCCAAACCCCGGGTACCTCCGGTAACCAGTACTAAATCCATAACGTTATTTCCTGCTGATCTTGCCAGTTGGATTGTGCTCAATTTCAGTCACAAACCGAATGAGAGCGGGCACCTTATATTTCTCAAGCCGCGCCCGACAGTGACTCATGATTTCCTTTTTCAGGGCTGCCCTGTCCGTATCGGGCGTTCTGGGCTGAATCTCAGCCGTTACGAGTTGCCCCATCACACCACTTCCTTTGGGCTTCACGAGTACCTCGCCAACACCGTCCACTTCCCGGATTACGGCCTCAACTTCCTCAGGAACGACCTTATTGCCGCCAACGTTGATAGCACCCGAATCGCGGCCCAGAAACAAAACGCGCTCGTTACGCATGGCCACGAGGTCCCCCGAATCGATAAAACCATCAGAGTTTGCCATTGAGGTTCCGCCAGCCGAAGGAACATATCTCTCGGGTTTTATCAGCAATGTTCCTGATTCACTAATTCGGAGCTGGTTTCCGGCCACTCCCTGGTCCAAGTATTGAACAGGGAAACCCACTAAACCGTCTGTTACGGAAAAACCAACGCCTGCCTCTGTGGAGGCGTAAATATGCGCGATCCTTGCGTTCGGAAATGCCGCTTTAAGCGCGTTGAGGATCGATTGATCTGCCGGCTCGCCACCGAGGGTGATCTGCCTGAATTGCTGGTCTCCCAAGACACCACTCATCAGCAGTTTCCGCCAGTAGCTCGGGGTTGCAGAAAGCGCGTTTGTATTGTTTTCCCGAAGGAAGGCTGCCTGATCTCGAACGTTCCCGATATGGTTGCAAAGAACAAGCCGAGAGCCACTCGCTAGGGACTGAAGTACCACCTGAAGGCCGGCGAACCTGAACGGATCGTATACCAAGCCCCATATGAAATCTCGCCCTCGATCGGGGTCGAGTTTACAGGTTCTAGTCAGGCTATCCGTTGAATGTTCTATTAGCTTGGGCGTCCCGGTGGTTCCAGACGTTGCCAACACCCAACGGGTATTGACAGCTGCCTGGGGGTTCCCGGAAAAGTCGCCTCTTTTTTCCGGAGCATTGCCTGAAAACGATTCATCGACAGAGAGGGTCGGCTGAAAACGTGCTTTCAAGGAACCATAGTCGTCAGAGCTTCTGAGTGAATCAGGAACCAGAAAAACAACTTCCGCCACTCCATCAAGCGCAATCATCCAAGTAAGAGCGTCTATGCTGTCTGCCAACTCAAGGGCTACCCTGGAAGCATCGATGCCTCGCAAAAAATCCCTGCAAGCGGCAATGTCTCGCATCAAGTCTCCAGAAGTTTTCTGTCCTTCTGGGGAAACCCACAACACCTGATCATCACTGATTTTTGTCAGTAGCTCTTCAAGAATCACAATTGAACCTACTTAGCCCGATTCTCATAAATGGCAACGAACTCACCGAACGTTGTAGGGTAAACGGCCTCTTCCATTTCCACAAAGGGATCAAATCCCAACTCTTCTTCTAACCTTGCAACGAGGATTGCAAAACCTAGTGAATCGAGACCGCTATTGAGAAGTACGGTGTCATCAGTCAACTCCTCACATTGTAGCGATGATTCCGTTGATTCTAGGGCCTCATCAAACAGCTCAAGAATTACTTCACGTACTTGCATCTAGTTCTCCAATTTTAAATTTTCACATGCTGTTCTAATGGAACTCGGGATTACTTTTGTCGCTTTGTTGAGAACAGGTTCTATGGTCCCGGAAACAAGCCGGTATTCGATGAACTCTACCTCCCTGCCGCTCGAGGTATAGCGCAAAATCCTACCTGTCTCCGGAATGCCAAGAAACCGATTCAGTTTTATAGGGTTGGCGTTATGTGAAGCGACCTCGCTTCGCATGCTCTCGGTCGCGGGGAAGCTAAAAGAGTATTTAATCGCAATAATGACTAGCCCCACGAACAAACCAGGTATCGCTTTTTCACTGCCAATATAACAACCCCAGGTCACTTCTTTCCCACCAAGCCCCGTAAAGTATATGGCTGCAACGGGTGTATCTCTTAACTCAACGACAAAATACGCCCGTGATTCATCTGTATCCAGAACCCGTAAGAAGCTGGCGTGATCCTCATTACCTATAGTGGAGTCATCCAACATATTTAACCTGATACGCTCGGCGTTCCGCCACGCCAGCACAGTTTCAGTATTCTCCGGATTAAACGGAACTAATTTAAAACAACTCATCAAGCAACCTGATCCGTAAGTGTTTGAACAACGCGCTTACAACCCTGCCCATCAACCAATGCACGCATTTTTTCAGCCCTGGCTTCCATCAGTGCGGGACTCTCTACTTGCTCCTGCAAGGCGGTAGCTATCGTTTCAGGATGAACGTTCTCAGCTTTGCCTAAAAACTTTATCAGTCCTTTGCTCTGCAATTCCTGGTTCACCTGGTCCTGATTCGGCGCAACACTGACAACAATAGAATTTAAACCGAGACACATTCGCTCCCAATTGGTCGCACCACCGGCACCCAGCATTAAGTCCGCTCGGATCATCAGGGCAGAGAGAGTTGGCAACCCAGAGTAGAGCCTCGCCTTCGCTCTGTTCTTAACGAGGCCCTCGACATTTTCGGGAGAGGGATGATTCCGGCCAATAACAACATCAAGCGAGAGTGAAGCAAACTCCTCCCGATTAAGGACTTCCAGATAAGTTTCCGTTAAATGGTATGGATCACTTCCACCAACAAAAACCAATACTCTGGATATGGTTCCGTCTCTCCGAGGAAGAGCTTTCGCACACGAAGCATAGTCACTCCCCAAAAGTGCGAAATGCGGCCCCAAAAGCAAAACGCAATCAGAGTTTATTCTGGCGGTATAGCGCTCTCGCGTATCCAGGCTGACCGCATTTTGATCGAGAAGAACGTCGGCATGATGGGAACGATCTGCCAAGTCATCGATCACCATTGTTTTCTTTGTTGCTACGGACGTATATTGCTCCCACTGAGCGTCCAGCGCATAGTGGTCAACTATCAACCAGTCCGGATCCAGATGATTTAGCGCAGCGCGCGTCTCGGAAGCATCCAGTTGCCACGGAACTCCCAATAACGGTGCATGAGGAATCCCCTTGTCCAACTGAGCCAGATCTCCGCTGACAGGCGCTTTCAATAATTCAACACCAAAGCCCCTATCTGAAATCACGGGCCCCATGTGGCCTTGAAGGTCACGGCATACAAAACTGCAAGTGTGCCCTTGACGACGAAGCTCTTCGGCCAGTGTCAGGCACCTCATTACATGGCCAGTCCCAATCCGGATGGAGGCATCGGTTCGAAAGACGACCTTCACGCGTTAGCCTTTGCGTTCTGCATGGCACGAAACATCCACTCTGCCCTGCTCCAATCCTCAGGGGTGTCAATATCCTGTACCCTGTGGCGGGGAAGCATTACAGGAGCAGAGCCCTCTGAGAATACCGCACGCTCCTCAAGCCACGCCTCAGCCGTACCCCAGTAAAACTGACCGGCATCGTGCCATGCCTCCTCCAAATCCTGCGAGCGGGTATTGAAGTGTTCTGGATGGAACATAGCCACGCGGCCACGTTCGGTAATCCGGATAGCCCGCTGGATTGGAAAAGAGTAACTCGTTACCGAGAAAGCATAACTTGCTCTCTCCATCTGAATCAGCGCCAGGCCTCGCTGAATATCTTCTGAGGAGATAAACGGGGCCGTTGCGTAGATGCAACAGGCATATTCAATCTGCTCGCCGTTCCGCTGCAGCCAGTCCACGGCGTGCCGAATAACCGGCAAAGTCCCGGCGTAATCATTGGAAAGCTCTGCAGGCCGCACAAAGGGTACCTCTGCGCCAAGCTCCATCGCTAGCTCAGAAATTTCGCGGTCATCTGTGGATACGATAATTCGGTCGAAACATCCGCTTTCCATCGCGGCCTCAATCGGCCAGGCAATCATCGGTTTACCACAGAAATCCCGGATATTTTTGCGGGGGATTCGTTTGCTTCCACCCCGGGCAGGAATAACCGCAACACGCTTTGCAGATGTCATTTTACGTTACCCAGAATCTCTTCTATAACCGAAACTACTCTGTCCTGCTCTTCAAAGGTGAGACCGTGGAACATTGGGATACTGATAGCCTCTCGGTAGTAGGCCATTGAGTTCGGGAAATCATCTTCCCTGAAGCCCATCTGTTTATAGTACGGCTGTGTGTGCACAGGGATATAGTGCAGGTTTACGCCAATACCCTGCTCTCTCAACCCCTCAAAGACTTCCCGATGACTCAGAGAAGTTTGCGCCAACTGTAATCGGATTACATAGAGATGCAACCCACTGTAACTATCGGGGTGTTGCCACGGGAGTGTCAGCGGCAGCGCACCCAGAAGCTGGTCATAGCGACTTGCAAGCTCATGGCGCCGAGCTACGAAATCGTCCAGCCTCTGCATCTGGCTAACGCCCAACGCAGCTTGAAGCTCTGTCATACGGTAGTTATAGCCGAGGTCAACCTGCTGGTAATACCAGGGCCCATGAGGTTCACAGGTCATTAATGCCGGATCGCGAGTGATTCCGTGGCTGCGCAGGAGGTTCAATTTTTCTGCCAGGCGGTCATCGTTGGTCAAAGCCATACCGCCCTCGGCTGTGGTTACAATCTTGACCGGGTGAAAGCTGAAGACGGTTATATCGCTATACCGGCTGTTGCCAATGAACTCGCCCTTGTATTTACCACCAATCGCGTGGGAGGCATCCTCAATGATCCTGAAGCCATACTCCGCGGCCAAGGCACCGATAGCTTCCATATCGCAAGGCTGGCCGCATAAATGAACAGCCACTACTACCTTGGGCAGGCGCTTTTCCTGTTTCGCAAGCTCCAGTTTCGCCTTAAGCGCGACGGGGCACAGATTGTAGGTTCGCGGATCAATGTCTACGAAATCAACATGCGCTCCGCAATACAGGCCGCAATTAGCGGAAGCGACAAAGGTTACGGGCGATGTCCACAGCCAGTCATCTTTTCCAAGGCCAAGCGCCGCACAGGCAATATGCAGCGCAGAAGTTGCGCTGTTCACTGCAACAGCATGGGTTGCGCCAACGTGTTCTGCCACTGAACGCTCAAACTTTGGGACCGTTGGTCCCTGAGTCAGAAAGTCTGACTTAAGCACCTCTACAACGGCGTCTATGTCAGCTTGGGTAATTTCCTGTTTGCCATAGGGAATCATGATCAGATCTTGCCAATTTCGTTGTTATGGCGGTCAATCCAGGCCTGGAGCTCTTCGTCTGTCATCCACTCAGTATTGTTGTCACTGGCGTAGACAAACCCTTCCGGCACGAGCTTGCCATCTTTGATTCGACTTGCGCAGGTGCCCCAGTCATTGATGTTGGGCAGAATCTTGAAGTGCTCCGGGTATTCGTACGTAAAGTAGGAATCTTCTGCCCCAATCATCTGTTCATGCAATTTTTCGCCCGGCCGAATCCCCACAACTTCCTGCTCAGCCTCTGGCGCAACAACGCGCGCCAAGTCCGTCACTTTCATGGAAGGAATCTTTTTGACGTAAATCTCCCCGCCGACCATATCTTCGAACGCGTGCCACACCAGCTCCACACCCTGCTCAAGGCTGATCATGAATCGGGTCATGCGTGGATCGGTGATGGGAAGTACCCCGTTTTCTTTGATGGACATGAAGAACGGAATAACAGAGCCGCGTGAGCCCATCACGTTGCCGTAGCGAACCACGGAAAACTTGGTTTGATGGCCACCTGCATAGGAGTTGCCCGCAACGAATAGCTTGTCCGAAGCCAGTTTTGTCGCTCCGTATAGGTTGATGGGGCTGCTTGCCTTATCAGTCGAAAGTGCAACCACACCCTTGATGCCTTTATCGATGGCTGCATCGATGAGGTTCATGGCGCCGTGAATGTTGGTTTTTACACATTCAAACGGGTTGTATTCGGCGGTGGGTACGATTTTGGTAGCCGCAGCGTGAACCACGTAATCCACACCATCCAGCGCGCGATAGAGGCGGTCTCTGTCGCGTACATCGCCAATGAAAAAGCGCAGGCGGTCGTCACCCTGGAACAGCTTGGCCATTTCCCACTGTTTCATTTCATCACGAGAAAACACGATGATTTTCTTCGGATTGTACTTTTCCAGCGTCATTGGAATGAATTTATGACCAAAGGAGCCGGTGCCGCCGGTAACAAGGATGGTGGAGTTTTCGAGCATAGTCACTTTCTCTGGGTTTTACTGTAAAAATGAATGGTATCACCGCCAGTTGGCGGGTGTTAATCGGTAGAACTGCAGGGTTTTCCAGGCCATTATGAAAACGAAGGCCGATATCAGGCCAAAGGGGACTGCCAATTCTGTAAAAACAGTCGCAAAAGAGGCGGTACTGGCCAAAAACACCAGAAGGCCGGCAACGTGCGATATGATCAATGGCTTGTCATTGCCTCTGGCATACAACCCGTAGTGAGGGATCATACCCACTACAAAGAGCCCGGTGGCAAGCAGTAGCCAACCGAACAACTCGATTTTTTCAAGGTACAGCGGTTTATCAAGCCACTGCAGCAAGGGCATGATTGCAAACCATGCACAGGCGGAGAAAAGACCCGTCAGGACCACAGTTTGCCATGCCAGCTGACGGAATTTCTTTCGGAATTCTCCAGCATTGTTGTTTGCATGGGCAGAGATCATTGCCGGGTACTGGAATGTGAATACGCCTGCATCCATAAAGCCGAGCAACGCTGTACACATGCCGATAAACAGTACGTAAGCGCCGAGCACATCGAGCCCTGCGAGGGCTTCAAACCAGTAACGGTCGACTGTGTAAATGCCACGCAGGGCAAGTGTGGCAATCAGCATAGGGAGAGCAATTTTCAGGCCTTTTTTGAGCCAGGCCCAATCAACGGCCTTCCGCCAGCCTCCCATTGGTATTCGCCATAGCACAGCAGCCCCAATAAGCATCCCGATGCTGCTGCCGGCACTCCAGCCAATCAATACCGTGGTGAGCTCCTGGCTGGATTCATTCAGGAACATAACGCCAACCACTGCCAGGCACCAGGCCCCTGCCCTGAAGAACAGGACCCAACTGGCAACCAGTTGCCTTTGGAGAGCAACCAGCAGGCGGTTCAATTCCTGAGTTATATGCTCCAGAACCAGAAGCGCCATAAACCAGGGAAGCAGCCACCAGGGGAGCAACTCCAGCCCGAATAGCACAATCGTAAGCGGCAAAAATACCGCGTATAGAATCAGGCTGAGCGCAACCTGGCTCTTTAGCAATTGGCCACGGCCTGAGGGCTCTGCTTTAAGTATTTCACGCGTAGTGAAAATGTAGAAATCAAAGCCTAGGAAATAGAGCCCATAACTGATCGATACGGTGAGCAGACCGTATAATCCAAGCTCTGCGGGCTCGAGAAACCGCGCCAGCATGAAGATCAGCAAGAACTTGCTGACTAACGTTGTGCCCCTGAGCCCGAGGTTAGTGAGCCGTATCAGAACCTGTTTCATTCAGCCGCAGTACTTGGTGTTCCACTGCTCTCGGGGCTGGGGTCCCGGCCGCTTCTGATAAACGCCCTTATGAAAACAATGAAAACGCCGAGCATGCCCCCCAGAAGCGTTGCAATTACGCAGATGAGCGCTCGCTTGGGCTCCGCCTTTTCCTCGGCTACAACGGCAGGGTCTACCGTTTTAAATACATACTCTTTCTGAGCATTGGCAAGCATTACCGTGCGGGTTTCATTCTCGATGAGCTGATAGAACACCTGCTGCATCCCTGCGATGTTGGTCTCATCCAGCTTTTGCTCAAGATAAGCGATGCGTGCCTCGGCCTCTTCTACATCCTGCTTTCGCATGTGCTCATTGATGTCCTGGATCAACTTTTCAGCCCACTGTTTCGCAACAACCGGGGAGTAGTGTTTCACGCTGACAGTAATCATGCCTGTATCTTTCGCTTCGCTGATGCTGAAGTGGTCTGCTCTGAATGCTTCAACCATTTCCCAATCGGTAGGTTTATAAGTTCCACCGTCACCGTCGGGAAGCCAATTTCCCGTCTCTGGGTTGTACTTATCGCGGTCGTAAACCCACTCTCCACTCTTCTCCTGCCAACCCTCCAACGCCATTAAAGGTATTTGCATACCATGGCGGTTGAAGAAGTCTGTAAGAAACGCCCGGGATTGGAGCACTTCTTTGGCAATGACGGTCTGTTTGGAGCCCCCACCTCCAAGATTGATGCCGGCGAGACTGGCAAGGCCGCCAAACTGGCTGGCCAGCCCGCTTATTCCCCCTCCATCTTCCTGAGCGGGGGCAACCAGCACGCTGGATTGGTAAATGTTAGGTTTGTAGAGGGCGTAACCAACACCAGCAGCCGCGAAAACAAATGTGGTCAGGATTATGATCCATTTACCGCGCCACAGAGTGGCGAACAACTCACGAAGGTCGATTTCGTCATCCGGGTAGTGCGTTTGATGTGCGGTTGTTTCATTCATCAGAGGTTTCCTACTGCTGCAGCACCAAGCGCCATCTGGTAGACGATCTGACTGACGTTGCTCCAGAGCTCAAGCTGGTTCAAGCGATCTACGTCGATCGGCATTATGATGGTATCGCCCGGCTGCAACTGTTGGCTACGGCCACCAAACCAGCGGCTACGCTCTGGAAGCATAACCGAGCCATCCGCTTTGACTACGTAGACCCGGTCTTCATCCGCTTGCCGGGTAGGGCCTCCGGAGCGCCCAAGATAGTCATCCACGGTCAGGCCTGCCTGATGGAGGTGGCTGGTGGGAAACTGAACCTCTCCGAATACCGAAACCGACTGGGGAATCGTGGGGACGGTAAGGCTGTCTCCATCCTGCAGGCGTATCGACTGGTAGGCTTCGTCACTCACTACTGAGGAAAGGTTAATCACCATACGACCAATTGGCCGGCTGTTCTGAACATCCTCCAGCAGATCCTCTACTTGCTGGATACGCTGGGTGGTCTGTCCGCCGAAACTGTCGCCCCCCAACTGGACCCCAAGCAGATCGCTTTGCAGGCGTTCTTCCGCTTCACGCAGGCGCTGGGCCTCCAACCGGCGAAGCTTTTCCCGTGTGAACACGGCACCGCGTGGGAAAGCATTGTCTGTTAAACCACCAGCACGCTTGAGTACGTCTCTCAGCGTTTCGCCATCACGGAACGTGTATTCACCCGGATAGCGTACTTCGCCCTGGAGTGTGATGGTGCGGGTTTTTGCAAACTCGGGTATGGATTTGATCAACACCCTGTCCCGACTCTGAAGTGTAATGTTGTTTCGCCCGGCCATCGCATCCGCCAGATTCACGTTCAGAATTCGGGTTTGGCCAACACCCTTATCATTCACTGTGTAGCGGGCAACTTCTGCCTGGTACAGGGACGCAGAGTCTTTCAGGCCGCCCGCCACAAAAATGGCGTCTTCCAGCCGTTGCGTGGCTGGCAGCGGGTATTCTCCGGGATAACGAACGGGGCCGCTGATTGCGATGATCTGCTGCGGGTTTGCCGGGCTGGCTTGCGCTTTCAGGCGTTGTATCACCGGCTCAAACAGCTTTTCGCGGGTGAAGGTTTGCGGGTCACCTTCTCCAAGACTGACAGCGCGAGAATCTTCGGCCGCTGTTTTACCATTCGCTCTCTTTTCCAAACCAGCTTCGGTTTGGATATCAACTTTTCCTGCATCGGAGAAGAATAATAGGCGGTCCTTTTCCCTCAACTGGAGATCGAACTGGCCACCCGGGTTCTGAACAGCCTCTCTCAGCCTCAGGTTCAATACCGAAATAGTGTCATCTTGCGGGTCTGTACGCACAATCGATGCGTACTGCTTATCGGCGATGGGGCGCAGGTCTGCGTCCAGATTCTTGATCAGAGAGCTAACACGCATACCCGGAATCCAGGCGAACTTGCCGGTTCGGGCCGCAGCTCCCTGAACTTCCACATACTGGCCGGTAATATCGGCAATTGAAGGAATGGTTACTCTGTCACCGGCCTGAATCGCTGCCTTAAGACCGCTCTGGCTTGTGTAATCCGCCTCCGCGATGATGCGGAGGAAGTCCTTGTTGGTGCGCTCGATATTAATGCGCTGCGGATAAGCCTGCGGGGTGAGTCCGCCAGCCATCTTTACCAGCTGTGAAAGCCTATCTTCACCGTCCAGCTCATAGAGCGCTGGCCTGTAGACTTCACCCTCAATCCCTACGCGTTTGCCAACAGGCGGAATGAAGATGACGTCTCCAGGCTGCAGGCGGTTGTCATTGCTGCTGTCGCCTTGCAAGAGCAGATCGTACAAATCAAGCGAGCCCAGCAGTTTGCCATCCCGCTTGTGCTGAACATTTCGCAATGACCCTGTTCGTTTGATTCCGCCGGAGACATATAAGGCATTAGTGATGGTAGAAAGGGAGCTCACCGTGTAGGAACCGGGATTTCGCGCCTCGCCCAACACGAACACTCGCATACTCCGTAGTTCGCCCAGAGAAACGCTGGCTTGGACACCAATGTACTGTTCGGAGACGCGCGTTCGGATTTGTTCCCGGGCTTCATCAAAAGCAAGCCCAGCAACGCTCAGTGGGCCAGAATCAGGAAAACTGATCGTGCCATCGCGGCTAACAGGAAGCTCCAGGTTCTGGTTTTCCTTGCCCCAAAGCTGAACTCGCAAAACATCCCCTGGCCCAAGCGTGTAATCAGTCGGCACAGGAATCTCCGTAACCGGAGCAAACGTGCTTGGATCGCCGGCGAAAAGGTCATACCCGAAGGGTTTTAAGCCGTTATTCTTTTCAGCCGCCTTTTCATCTGCTTCGCGTTCGTCTGAGGTTCTGTCACTTTCCTTATCGGACATCTGACCAACAGGCTCCACCACCTGAACAGGCTGCGGACGACTGGCAGCCTGGCTTCCCCCGGTCAGGGCGTTGAGGTCCACTCCGTATTGCCGGGCGAGAGCCTCTTGTTGGGCTTTTGGCAGGCTTTTGAACTGTTCAATTTGAGCGGGAGTAATCGACTGTGCGTAGCTGCCAAAAGGCAGCAGAAGGAGCATCGTAATGAGAAGTTTTTTAGCCGTCACTGTTTAAATCCAAGCCTGTAGAGTTTCAATTAAAAGCGGTACTTCCAGGAAGCAGAAAGAGACCAACGGTCTTTCGCACCACCGAGAAGCAGAATTTTCTTATCGGTTAACTGCAGGTTGAGATCCAGCCACCCGCCGAACAATTCATTGCCGTAACCGAGATTGGCGATGGTAACTTTTTGGGCGCCGTCCGGTACGTTATAAAAAACCTCATCGTCGGGCTGGCTCACCCGGTTGCCACCATCTTTATTAAGATTGGCGTACGTTAAAGTTGCGCTAAGGTTACTGCCGTCTGGCAGGAAATTGAGTATTCCTAGGGAGAGCGCTTCAGCGTCCGCATCGAAGGTGGAGCCAATTGCCCTGCCATAATATTGATAGCCGGTTGTGTAATTGAAATGGTCGTAGGCGTAATCAGGCCTCGCGTCGCCAATGAGATCCTCGGCCAGGGAGTTGGTGAATTCAACGAACCATTGCTGGTCAGAACGAAGAAACTGTGTCGTCCAGTCTACGCCGAACAGCCACGATTTCCGGGAAGGCAGGTAACCGGCCTCATCTTCCCCCATCATCTGGGCGTAGAGGCCCATGGTTTGCTCCCCCAGAGGGAACCCGTACCGAATATCAACGGTAGCGATCTGGTTGCTTGCATCGTCCTCGCGAGTTTCGCCTTCATCTACTTCGATATTATCTTTGCCTATCAAAGCATCCCATACCGTAGAGAAATTCTCTGACTTTCCCTCCCCACCGAACATAATGATTCGAGAAAGACCAATCTCGAGTCGTTCAACTGGTACAAAGCTTACCCTCATGCCCAGAATTTTTGCATCGGGGATAGCGCGCTCTTCTTCCAATTGCCCAAGAAACACATTCAACTTCCATGGCCCAATCCACGAAAGAAAATCCGATTCAGGTGCAAGGCTGTTTTTTCTGTCAATCCAGACGGCGGGGATAGGCCTCGCATTGTGCGAGAGAATCATGCTGGACTGCCAGCCCGGCCCCCACCAACGGTCGATGGCGCCCACTCCTAGAACCCAGTTCCCAGCAGTTGCAGCAACGTAAGAGCCATCCAGCCTGAATTCTTTACCGTCTAACGGGTCTGCCACTGCAGACGGAGAAATCCCTGCAGCCCAGGATTCACCCTGCCACTGAAGGGTTGCGGTCAACTGCCCTTGCTCACGGGGGACGGTGTTGAAACCCCGAAGGAAGGCCGGATCTGTTGCTCCTTCCAACCCCACCTCGCCGCGAAATCCACTTTTGGCCTGTTGGTCTCTTTCAAAACCGAGATAAGCACGCTGGGCTGCTACAGAGCTGCTCCCAGCTTCATTCAAGCCCCGCTCCACATCTGCCCAGTTAATTGGCCAGGTTGTAGTAGAGGCACTCAGATGCCCACGATCAGATAGCTTCTGGATAGAGTGGCGTGCCCTGGCATCGCCGGGGCCAAGCCAGGGCGCCGAAAAGGCAAGTATCGGAGCTGTTAATAACACGCTCGCAGACAAGATAGTTGTAAGGCGTCGCATTGATATAAGCCGAGAAGGTCTGGTTAATAGATGTCTTTCGAGATGAGCGTCAAGGGCGTTTTTATAAGAATCTTGATATCCAACCACAAACTCCAGTGGTTGATGTAATCAAGGTCAAGCTCAACACGCTTCTGCATTTTATCGATGGTTTCTGTTTCGCCGCGGCACCCGCTAATCTGGGCTAGGCCCGTTATGCCCGGCTTGATGCGGTGCCGCGCCATGTAGGCAATGATCTTGTCGGAATAATAGTCATTATGGGCAATGGCGTGGGGCCGGGGGCCTACCAGAGACATATCACCTTTGAGCACATTGAATAGCTGCGGGAGTTCATCAATAGAAGAGCGACGGAGGAACCCGCCTACCGGCGTTACACGGGGATCGTCTTTGGTAGCCTGTTTGACTTTTTGATCGTCGTGCACACGCATTGAACGGAACTTAAGTACTTCTATGATATTGCCGTTCCAGCCATGGCGTTTCTGCCGAAAAAGTACAGGGCCGGGAGATGACAACTTCACGGCGACCGCTACAGTAAGCAATAACGGGCTGAGAATCAGTATTCCTGCAAGCGCAAGGGCTCTGTCCATCATTGACTTGAAAAAGGCGCTACCGGGGTAGGAGGTGAGCGGACTTTCATTCAGATTGATGGCCGGCATGCCGCCGAGGTTGTAGATGCTGTGATTCAGTAGCTTGAGATTGGCAAAGTCCGGCACCCAAACCACATCGACACTTGCATCCAGAAGGTCTACGTAGAGGCCTTCAATCTGGTCGGTTTCCCGGGCAGGCAGAGCGATATAGACCCTGCTCACGGAGTTGTCGCTAATTACAGAGCGAAGCTGGCTCACTGTACCTAAAGTCGGAAAATAAGTGGTTTGCCCGGCATCCTCGCATGGCAACTCGTCATCGAGGCAAACCATGCCAATCATCGCCTCTTTTCTCTCATAACGAAGCTTGGAGGCGAGTGTTAGAGCAATGTCGCCACATCCGATTATGATCGAAGCATTGGCAAATCTGTGCCGCTTATCAATACGACGCAACACCTTGTGGATCGGTACAAATGCCAGAACTTGAAATGCAAAGCCCATCAACACCCATTGCAGAACAACTTCTCTCGAGTAACTTTCACTGGTTTTAGTAACGAACGCAATAAAAGCCAGGCCGGCAATTAAAGTAGACCACGCTGCAAGTATTCGCGCGACTCCAACCAGATAACCGTTTCGGATGCTGTACGCCCGAAAAAAGGCAAAAACCGGAATCGCTAGCAATGAAGACACTACAGCGAGCATCCGATAGTGTGAGTCAACATTGTCGCCAGCTTTTTCTGTGGCCAGCCAAACGAGCAGACCACACTGAACAATCGTCGCCACCGCCCAATGCAGCCAAAACGCAAGCTGAACCCGGCCGTTGGACTGAGGAGCCAAAGGAAACTCGTGAGTCCGCTTGTTCAGCGACACCCTGTTAAGGGAGCCGCCAGGAGATTGAATTCGGGACATGTCATTCATTTAGACTGAAAACTCTCACGCACGCTACCGCCCCACCGACCAGGGCCCAGTGTTTTAAGGTCATGAAATTAGGTTATCTATAAAGCGACAGGAAACAGGCAAAAGGAAGGGGACAACTGACTCCCAACTGTATCCTTGTCGGTAGATGAATGAACTGTTTCAGAAGCGTGACGATTTTACGGCAATGTCTATGACAAGCAAGTGACAAAAAGTCTGACGCACGAGTTTCAAGGAGTTGCGGTGGTAAAGAATTGTTAAAGTGACGCAGATGCAACTATTTTTGCACAGGAGACACTATTGGCGGGACAAACATCCATCCAAAAAGCTCTTTGTCAGCGGCCTCAAGCGTCAGCCCCTGGCGGAAACTAAGAGGATTTCAGGGCAGAAACCGGAACTTTTACTCTTTGCCGCTTTTGCATAAAGTTAATGAGCACTATAGCTCGCGCTTCACCATCATACGCCTGAAAAATGGCATTGATGCCTTCAAACGGGCCTTCGTTCAGCTGCACGGACTGGCCGGGCTTGATGCCACCCTGCTCTGCCACTGAATCCAGACTGTTTTTTACGTGCTGGATGACCTCGTCGCTGATAGTCGCGGGCGTGTTGGCAAAACTGACAATCCGCAGAACACCGCGGGTCGAACTCAGTTTTGCCCATCGGGGATCGCTCTGTTCTAAATTCACGAACAAATAGCCGGGGAACAAGGGCTCCAGTTTGTTTATGCGCTTGCCAGCTCTGACCTTCTCCACCGAAATTTTCGGGTAAAAGCAGACGACGTCTTGATTCTGAAGGTGGTTTAGGGCTCTGTCGCCCTGAGCGGGTTTGTGCTGGAGTGCGTACCATGTCATGGCTGCGGAATATACCAGCTTCCTGCCGCAATGAAATAAGGATTTAACACATCTTGTTTACCATATTTCAAAGGTTTGCCATCCACCGTTTGAACTTTCCCTCCGGCCGCCACCAGCACCGCCTGCGCGGCGCCTGTATCCCACTCGCAGGTTGGCCCCATACGTGGATATATATCAGCGTGCCCCTCGGCAATACGGCAAAACTTCAACGAACTGCCAGCCTGCACCAGTTCGTGCTCACCGAGCTTATCGATAAACGCTCTGGTTTCCGGGTTCAGGTGGTTCTTGCTGGCTACCACGCGTTTCACGTCTCTGGGCTCCGCCACCCGAATTCTGTGAACTCTGCCGGTGCGATCACGCATATGGGCGCCCTCACCGACCACACCCCAGTAGGCCTCTTTCAAAGCCGGAGCTATGACCACACCCATAACGGGCTCACCATCTTCAATCATGGCGATGTTGACCGTGAACTCCCCTGTACGCTGGGTAAAGTCCTTGGTGCCGTCCACGGGGTCCACCAGCCAGAACCGGCGCCAGTGCTTGCGCTCTTCCCAGGGAATATCTTTGCCCTCTTCCGAAAGGATCTGGATATCCCGGCTGATGCTGCGCAGGCCGTGAGTGATAATGTCGTGGGCAGCGGTGTCTGCAGCTGTGATGGGCGAATCGTCTGCTTTGTAGCTCACCTTGAAATCAGACTGGTAGATATGCAGCACTTTTTCGCTGGCCTCGTCTGCTACCTTGATGACGTCCGGGAGTATGGAGCTGTAATGCATGCCGTTCGCTTCCTGCTTCAGATCAAAACGTTATGAACTATGATTGGTAATAGTAACACTCCCTTAACAAAGAACCAGAAGGACGCCACTATGAAACTTCGCTTCCTTGGAGGCACAGGCACAGTTACCGGCTCCCGCTACCTGCTCTCCGACGACAAGCACCGGGTACTGGTGGACTGTGGCATGTACCAGGGCGTAAAAACCCTGCGCCGGCGCAACTGGGCGAAGTTTCCGGTGGATCCATCCACCATTGATGCGGTGGTGCTCACCCATGCCCATATTGATCATTCTGGCTATCTACCAGCCCTGGTGAAAAACGGCTTTAAAGGCAAAGTTTACTGCACCAAGGCCACCCATGAACTGTGCAAGGTTCTGCTGCCGGATGCCGGCTTCCTTCAAGAGGAAGATGCCAAGTATGCATTCCGCAAGAAGTTCTCGAAGCACGAGAAGCCGGAGCCACTGTTTACCGAGAAAGATGCCTGGGAAGCCCTCAAGCATTTTGAATCCCTGCACTACCATGAAACGTTCGAGCCGGTGAAAGGGTTACAGGTAACCTTTACCCCGGCCGGGCATATCCTGGGTTCTTCCTGCGTGCATGTTCATCACCAGAGCGCAGACCGAACGGTTGTGTTCAGCGGAGACGTCGGTCGACAGAACGATATCATCATGCGGCCACCGGAGCCGCTGCAAGAGGCTGATGTGCTGGTGTGCGAATCTACCTACGGCGATCGAGCTCATGGAGAGACGGACCCGGAAGCGGAATTGGCCGAAATCATCACGAAGACGGCGGGGCGCGGCGGAATCGTGCTTTTACCAGCCTTTGCCGTTGGCCGCGCGCAGATGCTGCTCTATGTGATTCACAAGATCATGAGTGACGGGAAGATTCCCAAGCTTCCCGTGTTCCTGAACAGCCCGATGGCCATCAAGGCTACGGAGATCTTTTGCAAGCATCATAAGGAGCACAAGCTCAACGCCGCTCAGTGTGAGCTGATTGATGAGAAAACCACGTTTGTTCGCAAGGTGGAAGAGTCCATTGAATTAGACGCCGTGCGTTATCCCTGCGTGATTATTTCTGCCAGTGGTATGGCCAGTGGTGGACGGGTGCTGCACCACCTGAAAACATTGCTACCCAATCCGCGAAACAGCATTGTTTTTGCTGGTTTCCAGGCACCCGGTACCCGTGGAGATGCATTGGTGAATGGCGCGGAATCAGTGAAGATTCATGGCGAGCATTGGCCGGTTAAGGCCGAGATTCATAATCTGGATTCGCTTTCTGCGCATGGGGATTATAACGAGATTCTGGCGTGGCTTGAGCAAGGCTCGCTCAAGCCGGAAAAGGTTTACGTCACTCACGGAGAGCTGGTTGCGAGTGACGTTATGCGCAAGAGAATTCGTGACAAATTCGGCTGGGATGTTGAGGTGCCGGAGTTGTTTGAAGAGGTGGAGGTTTGAGCCTCCAGACCTCAGCTCTCAGCACAACCTGGAGGCAGATACGTTGCGTTCCAGTCAGCCGCACCAGCTGGATCTATCACGCATGTCCAGACACCGGAAACATTTCGAGCAAACCGAACAACAGCGCCTGACACAGCGGGGTGAGCATTGCCTCCCAGTGTCACCTGCATATGCCCCGAACCGTCACTGTTCAAAACACTTATATTTGTAGAGGCGTTGCCGGTCGTAAGGTCCGACGGGATGTAACCGAGGCTGGCATTGGTGACGTTACCCATCTGTGATACGCGCTCTTCAAACCCGGTTTTCAATGCCGAGAGTTCTCCAACCACGCGAGATATCTGACTTTTCGGGACGAACTCTCGATAGACAGCGATAGCGCTGGCAGAAATAATCCCAAGAATTGCGACCACGATCATCAACTCAATCAACGTAAAACCGCGCTGACTGCGGCAAGGAAAATCTACTACCATATTTGCGTTACTCCAATCCGGAAGTTCTTATCTTTCATGGAATATGCAAGACATCCGCCAACTCTAATGGACATTAAGAGATACAGCCTAGGGTGTATCTGTCCTGGGGAAATAACCGTGGTACCAGAACCGGGGGAAGTAGGCATTTGCGGGCTGCTCAAGATAGACCGGCAAATCTCTCACCATGGCCTGGTGATACTGATACACTCCGCTCAGCCACCAGAGCGACATAGCTGACACGATAAACAAACAACAAAAAGTCCATGCCGGATAACGGCGAACCATGCCAGAGCGCCCCTTATTCAGCGCACTCTGAGGTGACTGGAGCATTGCATAGAATACTATTAGCACGAACAGCCCGATTAGCATTGACGCTGGAGCAACAAAAACAGCTGAAATACTCGCGTGGCATAACGCGCTTGCGACTGAGACTGTAACGCCACAAAGAACTACCTCATCTCTGGAGCGTGCGTTGACTCCCATTAAATTGCGCAACTTAAACAACCTGTGTGCCATCCAGGCGAACATTCCAAAGATGAGGCAAACAACTAACCAGCCGTACTCGGCGGCCCACATCAGGTACATGTTGTGAGGGTGACCGAAAGCTTTACTGCCCCTGTAGGCCTCGGTCAGGGGCTCATGAGTCAACCAGGCTTGTGGCCCCTGTCCAAACGGAAAGCTCTGGAGACTCATAGCAAATGCTTCCTGCCATAATACCCAGCGCCCCGAACTCCCTATTGACAGCTCACGTCCCTCGAAACTTACGCCCAGTAGAGCCGGCATCAGGCCGGATAGAACGAGCCAAAAAATTCCACCACAGAGGAGAAGCAGACCAAACAACTTTAACCATGGTAAAACCGCATGACGAAATATCACGAACGCACAAACGGTACCTACGAGCAAACTGACCACAGTCCCTCTTGCCGAGGACAGAAGAATCATCCAGATCCAGATCGCGCCTCCAAGCACCACCAAAAGCACCCAGAGCCTGCTCCGGCGAGCTAGCCCATTTATCAGCGCTAGAGGCAACAAGGGCAGCAGCCAAGTTGCAACTTGACTCCAGTACCGGATATTGACGAAGCCCCAGGGAAGGTGGTCTGCGATTTTTACATCGCGATCGCTCAGAGAAAATCCATAATAATTAAGAGACATGGCCCCATACAGGGCGACGCATGCTCCCAAAATGACCGACATGGGCTCAAGGAGCGATTTCAAAGAGAGGCTCTTCCCAAGTAAGCCACCAAACAGAACTATACAGCCCAGAAACCCAACATATAGCCCAGGCTCGATCCACCTAAAATGACTATTCGAAATAAACGCATGGGCAAAAATTAAACCCCCAATACTCAAAACCATGGTAAGGGGCCAAAGATTCTCTTCAATAAATCCCGGGGTCGCCAAAAAGGCCCAAGCCCCTAACACGCCTAACAGAACGATCAGGACGCAAAGGAAGCTCCGCTGGATTGAAAAGCCCCCGGATGGAAACGGAAGTAAACTGCCGAAAAGACTTAAGGCGACAGCAATCACGAACAAGAAACAGAAGAAGAGTCCAAAAAGACGTCGCTCGGCATGACTTCTTGTATCTAACACAACCTCTCCCCTTTAGATTACTTCAGCCACCTTTCTCTGGCGGGAGATTGCGACTAAGCTCAACCCAATACATCATTCCTTCCGCAAGACACCCCTGGATAAAAGCAATGTCGAAAGTCGCCCCCAATTGCTTCGCCTCAACTAATTCATCCGCCAGTCGCTCGACAGAATTGGGATAAAGCCCTACGGTCTCCTTAACTCTGTCACAGGCAATTTCCTGGGGGCCGATAACAGACTTGAGCACTGCGCTTCGCATCATAAACACCATCTCTGGCCTCCATGACATGTACCGCTCCAATTCTCTGATCTGGGCCTCAACACCAAACAACGAAACTTGCTCTCGGATTATCTGGGCCTTCAGGGCATAGCCGCCTACAAATCGATTCTTTTTAGCGTCTAAGAAAGCGTACCTCTCTTCCTGCGTCAGGTTTGCCTTATGAAACCCTTTGACAGCGCCCCAGTAATCACTCCCTACATAGGCAAAGCTCACCAATGACGTTACCAACAGGGCACCACCAACAGAAACCGGCAGAAAACTAGAGGAAAACTTAATTTTCACTCGGCGGTCGACCTGGGATACAAGAACAATTGCCAGCGCAAAGAAACCGAAAAACCAAAATGAGAACTCAAGCATATTATTGACAAAAAGAGCACCCAGTGCCGAGAAAACAAAGTAATCCCTGGGCAGGAATTCCGACCGCCAGAAGAGTGCAAAGAGGTAGGCAACCATTGCCAGCATTACTGACAGCCCAAAGATTCCTAATTCGACAAAAACATTCACAAAAAGGTTGTGCCCATGGGACCAAAGGGTTCCCATTCGAACGGGGTCTTCAATAGCTTTGTCTGCCTCAATGCTGAAGACGCCGTAGCGACCAGGGCCAAAGCCAAAGAGGGGATTCTCTGCAATCTGCGGATAAGCCTGTAACTTCCGCCATTCTTCGGACCTGTAGTCATCGGTTAATCTGAAGCGATCCGAAACCGCCTCTTCCTCACCACGCTCTATAAATCCAGCCTGAATCAAGCTATCAGAGATCGGACGACTGACGGACGGAAAAACAAAGGTGATGACTAGAACAAGCCCAACAATTGCTACCACTTGCTTCCACCGATTTTGCACCACCCTCCGCGAAGCAGACATCACCCTTGGAGAGACACACAATTTCAACATAGGAATGGCGATGATCAGGAGCACAAAAATAACGAAGGCCCTGCTACCAGTAAGGCTTGCCGCAACCGACATGTAAGAGACAGATAACAGGGTGTTTGGATACCTGAGCCGAGAACTGATGAGGAGAAAAACGCTGGAAATGATCCCCAGCCCGAGAACAAGGGCCGTGAGGTTCGCCTGGTTCAGAGGCCCAAGTAACCTCGTTGTTTCTCCTGTCACCCAAGGCAATAGAAGTTTGAGAACGCCATAGTGCCGCAACAATCCGTAGGTCGCTGTAATTAGAGCAATCCAATAGAGGGATTTCGCGATCAGGGGAACAACATCGTTGCCATGCTCTTTCAAAGTACCTGCAGCGACGGCAACCAGTACTCCTGCAAAAAGAAAGATTAAGTACGCATAGTCGCTAAATAGAAACGAACTCTCCTGGACAAATGACGAGCCGATAACAGAAATAATAAAGACCAGGAGAAGCAGCGCCGATACGGGCAGCGCCACCATCTGACTTCGATACTTCAAAACAATGAAAAAAAACAAAATGCTTGCCAAAAGCATGCTGACCACGTCGTTGGGCAGGTCCTCAAGCGGAAACAGGTGGAAAGGAAGCAAGAGGCCACACCAAA
>MDTG01344449.1_pt1 | contig 22688 bp, 21 predicted proteins | sample 811421 | NCBI WGS metagenome assembly MDTG01 (sample SAMN05326645, study PRJNA326480) | marine metagenome | isolation source: seawater | place: Pacific Ocean: South East | collected 2011
CGGTGTTGGCGCTGGAGTCGGAGCCGGTGTTGGCGCTGGAGTCGGAGCCGGTGTTGGCGCTGGAGTCGGAGCCGGTGTTGGAGCTGGAGGAGGAGCTGGAGTAGGAGCTGGAGCTGGAGCCTCAGCACCATCACCATCATCACTAGCTACCAAAAGCGCAGCAGCAGCAGCAACTGCAGCTGCAATTGCACCAGGGGATAGCTCTTTTGCTTCTGTTTGTTTCTCGCTTTCTTCCGAACCTGTATCAGCGTCTTGAGCAGCAACATCATTTATGATGAACCCATAAAAAAAAGCAAATATTGTTCCCCAAACTACTTTAAACTTAGATTTTATATACTTAGCCATATTAACTCCTCTCTGTCTTAGCTATATATTTCAGTGTTGCTTTACTACAACAATTCTTTGATTATATACATAAATGAATATATATAACACAAATTTATTGAATTAATTTAAGCTATTTGTTGTTATTACAACTAATTATTATGGATAAAAAGAACACATATACTTTGGTCGGGATGGCCGGATTTGAACCGACGACCACTACACCCCCAGTGTAGTGCGCTACCAGACTGCGCTACATCCCGAATAACTTAATTGAGATAACCATTCCAACTTTCATAGATTTCAGCTTTTGAGATGCCATAAAATGAATCTACTAGCCTATTTTGAATAACGAGTTTTTGACCTCCATCTCTGGTCATTGTTTTAAGTGCGAAATTAACTTTATTTTTACTATGTTTTTTTTGAAAAACATCAAATGGTATGTTGAAATAAAATCCCTTATCGAAGCTACCTTCCCCAAATTGCTCTGCACTTACATTTGTTTTTGTAAAATAAAAACCACTTTGCCAACCTGAGGGATGTCTTCTTGATAAATCGAGTGTGTAACCTTTATCTTTTGCTAAGTATTTCCCATAACTCCATTTAACCAAAATATTTGTATTTGTCTCATAAAAAGCTACATTTAAATGATTCGTATTAGTTTGATATTCTAATAAGTCAAACCTTCCATCATAATCTCTTTTTTTTACGAAATTATTTTCAATACTTACGACAAAATTGCTTTCAAAAGGTTTATACATTAATTCAGAAGATACCCCAGCATACATTTCTTCTAAATAACCAAAACTTAACCTGCCATATATTGATTTATAAGGAGACCAAATATTATCTATCTGCAAATTTGATATATATAAATTATCAGATTCTTGAAGATACCTAACTATTTCTGTCCTAACATATTCAAGTTCTGAACAAGGACATGATACTTTGTTATCGAAATTATCAACTATGCTCTGACCAATTGAACCGCTAATAGTCAGATTTCTGTTTAACTGTACTTCACTTTCAAATTTAACCCCTAGACCAGAGAAGACAACTTTTTCTGGTGAACCCAAATGGACTCTTATATCAGGCTCAATAGTATACATAAACAAAGGAAACTTAGGGACGGGTTGAAACTCAGCTTTTTTATACTCATCAGGACGTACTTGTTTAATTTCTGTTTGTTTAATAAGCAAGGAATTGGCTAGTTTTTTATTATCTATATCGTCACTTCTAAAACTTATACGATTTAATTGAATTCCTCTTGTTATGTGACTTACATCTATTTTTCGTATATTTAATTCATTTAATTTTGCAACTTCATTAGCAATAAAAGCAGCTTTAGATGAGTATTGTATTGGGTTTATATGTTCTTCTGAATCAATTGATATTTTTAAGTCCTGATCATCAAGTGATGCTGTTTGAAGATATAACTTATTTCTATTTAAATTATCCAATAAATCATAATAGAATTCTGTTTTTTTATTTTGATTAAAATTATTATCTGCAATATTGGGTTCAAATTTTTTCTTTTTCCTTAAGGGTGACCTAGAACTAAACCCAAATGAAATTGATAGATTGATGCTATCTCCCTTAATATAAGATAAATCTAGGTTGCCAAATTTTTCAGTTTTATAACTTATTCCAAAGTTATAACTAGAGTTTGAGTTTCTTATGTCAAAAGACTTTGCTGAAAGTCCCTCACCACAACATGAAAATTTATAATAATCAAAAGGATTACTTTCTAATTTAAAAGACAGGTTTTTAAATTCTGGTATGGAGATTTCCAATCCACCAAAGATAGTGGCATCTCCCCTAAACCATTTATCAAAAGAAGGATTACCTCCTTGCTCATAGTTTTCAGACACTGATGGCCTAAAATTGAATTTTGTAGATATGAATGACAAAGGATCATTTATTACATTGTTATTTCCAACAAATTTTCCCCAACCTAATCCAAGATTAACTTTTACATTATCAAAATTATAAGTTGATACTAGATATTCTTTTGTAAAGTTTCCTGTTCCTGCAAAGTCATCTAAACCAATAGCTACAGTTGGAAGATATAATGATTCAGGTTTATAAGAAAGTTTAATATTAAAACCTTTATCCAAGAACAAGCCAGGTGTTGATCCCCAAAGTAAATCATCAGGCCTGTAATAGAAATAGCTTGCCTCAAGCCATTCAAAGGGTGAAACAGTAACAATCCCCATTTTATAAATTTCATTTCTAGTAAAAGTTAAAAATATTGACTGTTCGTCATAAACTTCAGCAGATGGAGTATTTATCAAGCCAATTTGACCCATTGAATTATAGGTTTTAGAGTCAACATTTAAACTAAAAAAACTAAAAAGCAAACATAAGGCAATGCTGGTAATTATCTTGTTACAGCATTTGTGCATGTAAAAAATTAATTATTAATTGAATTTAATGATGCAATAGAGAGAGCAAGGCTACTAAAAATTGGTGCAGCGGTTGCATAAAAATTTATACCTGTACTTTTACCAACTTCTTTTGGTATAAAAATTAATGAACCTGGATATATTAAATTATCAGCATTTTTCTTAAAAATACTTTTACTAAATGTTTGTGATGAACCATCAGGTGCAACAACAATTATATGTTCGTTACTAGCTGTCAATAATAAACCTCCAGCTCTTTTCAAATAATCGCTAACATTTAGTTTATCTTCATACATTATTGCGCTTGGGTTCACAACATCACCATAAACATAAACACTGTTCTCCATCTTTGGAATGTGAATTCTATCTTTATCATTCAAGAGGGTTCTATCTTTTGGGTTATCTTCAAGTTTTATAAAATCAAATTCTGTAACGAGCCTGCCTGAGACTTCTGCACTCTTAATTTCATTTAACAAATAAGGTAAGTTCATATTTGATTGTGACTGATTTGGATTTTGAACTATATATGAAATGATTGATTGATAGGTTTTTGTTAAAAAATCACTCTCCAGTTCCTTAGCTCTTTCATTTAATAAAACTCCACCAAATGGATACGCATCAGATGTATATCCTCCTGCCCTTTTGATCAAATCATAGATATCATCTTGTCTGTATATGGTATAAATACCGGGTCTATGAACTTCTCCTGTTATTTGGACAGAGCCATAGTTTTGAACTGGAAGATATATTGAATCTAGATTTCTGGCTAAAGTATTCTTCAGTTGAGATTCGTTTAAAACCTGTGTCACAGATTGACCATTTTCTTCACGAACAACAGTATATTTTGAATTATCAACACTATTTCTTATGCCGCCAGAATATTTTACTAAATCGTAGAGTGTTTCGTTATTTTTTAATTCAAATAATGCTTCATGATTGAAACCAGAGCCAGCCCTAACAAGGTTTTTAACTGGTGAAATGTTTATTGAATCTCCAGATTGAAGTGAAATTAGATCTGATATATCTCCCAAAATAAGCGCTTTGTATATATCAACTTCAATTTTTTTATCGTCTCTTATTAAAAAAATTTGTCTTAGGGAGCCGTTTTCTGAAACCCCCCCAGCAATGTTAAGTGCCTGCAATATATTTGAATTACCGCTTAAGGTATATATTCCTGGGAACTCAACATTTCCAGTTATCAAGATTTTAATATCTCTAATCTTTTCTAAATTGACAACAACATTACTACCAATGAAAGAACTTTTATACTTATCTTTTATTAGTTTTACTGCCTGATCAAAGTTTAACCCTGAGACTATAACTGGACCAATTTCATCAAGATTAACACTACCGTCTCTTTTGACTTCAGTTGAGTATGTATTTTTTAAATTGCCATTAAAGGTTTGTATTTCAAGGATATCTCCATAATCTATTATGTAATTATTACCAAAATTGGGTTCATTTATTGGCATAAATGATGACTGCATTGTTCTGAAGAGATTAATTCCATATCTTTCAGATTTTTTTTCCAATTTCTTTTGAAATTCTTCCCAATTTTTTACTATATCTAATTTTAATAATTCACTCGAAGGTCGAGCTTTTACATTATTCCTTTCTTCTTCTTTCATCTTTTTAGATTCTTTCAGAATATCTTCTCTTACATCTTCAGGAAGACTTTCTAAATAATCCATGTCAAACTCAGAATCAGGGAGACTTTGAGCATTAATTCCTTGAATTATTGACATTGATACAAAAACAATCAGTAATTTTTGAGTAAAGTTATTTTTCATGGCATTAATTTGTAATTTAAAAAATTGTGTTTAGTTTATGATACTTTTTACCTTGCTTGAAGCTTTAAATGTAATCTTTTTGAATGATTTAATTGGATATATCTCTGAAGTAGCTGGATTTCTTCCAGTTCTTTTAGTCGTATATTTTGATCCAAACACTCCAAAGTTATGAATTTTTACAAACTTTTTATCAGAATTTACCTTAACAATATGAATAAAAAAATCTAAAAACTTTTTGCTTTGAAAATTACTTAATCTAGTTTCTTTAGCGATAACTTTTGATATATCTTTTTTAGAGATGCTCATTACTATAAACCTAATATATCAATATTTTTCATTTTTATACATTTGCTCATTATCTCATTCATAGTGAAATCAACCTCATTATCAGTCAATGTCTTGATTTTTGATTGAAAAATAATTCTAAAACCTAGTTTTATTATTTTTTTTTCTTTGTTTTCATAAAAATCAAAAATAAATATCTCTTTGATTAGTTCGCACGCATAACCATACATAAAATCTTCAAGGCTTTTTATTGAGTTTTTGTCTCTTAAAGAAAAGGATATGTCTCTGATAATAGACGGAAATTCTGATATCTTTTCGTATTGAATACACTCTTTTTGTGTAATTGAAATTTGCTTATAATTTTCAAAATATCTCCCAATATGATTTATATCAACCTCTAAACCAAAGATTTTTGTTTTAAACTTTGTATCTAAATTGTCTCTTGAAATTTCCACTAGTTTTTCTTCTATATCAATGTCAATGATATTAAATAAATCTATAAGATATTGTTTGTCCAAGGTTTTACTAAAATCTTTATAATTGTGACCTTGACGGCCAGATACAACCAAAGACAATCTCTTTTCAGAAGCTTTTGAGTTATTAGAATAAACATCAGAAATTTCAAAAAGCTTTATTGAGTCTTTTTGTCTTTTTTCATTATAAAGCACGTTATTCACCAAAGATTCCATAAGGTTGGTTCTCAAATATTCTCTATTAACGTCTAATGGATTATCAACTTTAATAGACGATATATTTGAGTTACTGCAAAATGGATAATTGATAACTTCTGAGAAATCATTGTCTACTAAAAATGATCTAATATTATTTTCAGTAAAATTTATATTATCGATTCTTTTTGGAAGTGTTATGGTTTGACTTGAAATATTATTATAACCGAGCACTCTTGCAAACTCTTCAGCAAGATCATTTTGATGATTTATATCAGTTCTAAAAGAAGGCACTTTTATTTTATTTTCAAATCTAAAACCAAGTTTTGAAAGAAAATCTTCATAAGTGTTTATGCTCTCTTCAGTCCCCAAGATATTATTAATTTCTTCAACGTTGATTTCTAGTTCCAGCTCATTTAGATCATTAAAAGTATTATTACTTATTGATATTTTCTTAATTTCTGAATGATCACTAACAATTTTAATAAATCTTCTCAAAACTTTTAATTGGCAATTTGGATCAACACCTCTCTCAAACTTGTGTGCAGCATCTGATTGCAAATTATATTTTACTGACCTTCCCATTATTGATTCAGGGGCAAAATGCGCACACTCTACAAGAGCATTTCTTGTATCTTTAGAACAAGAAGTTTCTGAACTTCCAACTATTCCAGCTAAATTTATTACTCTTTTTTTATTTAGAAAAACTAGATCGGATTTTTCTATATTTATCTCATTACCAAGTAAAGTTTTGAATTTATTCTCTTCTATGTCATCGGTCAAGATGATCTCTTTATCAAGTGAGGTGAAATCATAACAATGAGTTGGTTGTCCCATCTCATATGCGATATAGTTTGAAATATCTGTAAAAAAATTATTTTTATTTAAATTTAATTCTTTAAAGTAGCTCTCAAGATAATCTTTATAAGGTTTAATTTTATCTTCGATTTCTATATTTAAAAAAGATATTGCAGAACACTTATGTTGAGCATTATTTATGAAATCGAGTCTTAATTGTGGGATCTCAGCATCATATAAGTCTAAATCAAGACTGGTTTCATAAAAAACATTTAAGTCTCTCGCTAAACCGAGCAAAGAAAGACAATCACCTCTATTTGGAGTAAATTCTATATCAAAAATAGAGTTCTCAATTTCATGCTCATGACCTAGCTGAAATAAGCTTTTGGAAATATCTTCTACTTTAGGACTATCAACCAAAAAATTTAAAAGATGTTTATAGGCTATTTTCATTTAAATTGATTTAGAAAGTCTAGGTTAGACTTATAGAAATCTCTAATATCTTTCACACCATGCTTTAACATAGCAATTCTTTCCACACCAAGACCAAATGCAAGACCTTTAAAGTCTTTAGAATTAATATTACAGTTTTCTAAAACAATTGGATTTACAATTCCACATCCTAAAATTTCAAGCCATTGACCATCCTTAGACAAAATATCAACCTCTGCTGATGGTTCTGTAAATGGAAAATATGATGGACGAAATCTTAGTTCAACTTTTTCACCAAACAAGAAATGAATTATTTTATAAATAAGATCTTTTAGTTGAGCAAAATTGACGTCTTTATCAACATATATTCCCTCAACTTGATGAAACATTGGCAAATGAGTTGCATCATCATCTTTCCTATAAACTTTTCCTCCAGATATAAAGGCCATCGGAGGCTTATTATCTAACATTGCTCTTATTTGCACTGGAGAGGTGTGTGTTCTGAGTACGTTTTTCTTTTCATTTACATAAAAAGTATCATGCATTTGCCTAGCAGGATGCGATTCTTTGATGTTAAGCATATCAAAATTATATTGTTCAGTTTCTAATTCGGGGCCATCAATGATATTAAATCCTATGGAGGACAAATAACCCAATATGTATTCTTTCATTTGGTTTATAGGATGACTAGACCCATAACTTTTAGTTATTTTTGGAAGGATAATGTCTTTATCTTTTGACATTATAGTATTGATTAACTGGTTGCTTTTTTTAGAATACTTTTAAAAGTAGACGCATCATTAACAGCTATTTCAGATAATATTTTTCTATCAATATTAATATCTTTAGATTTCATTTCATTCATTAATTTTGAATATGAAACTCCAAATTCCCTAGATGCAGCATTAATTCGAGCAATCCAAAGTGACCTAAAGGTTCTTTTTCTATTTTTTCTATCCCTAAATGCATATTGAAGTGATTTAATATTAGATTGTTTTGCGGTCTTATAGAGTCTACTTCTAGCACCATAATGGCCTTTTGTGGCAGAAAGAATTTTTTTATGTTTCGACTTTGCAGTTACTGATTTTGTTACTCTTGGCATATAAATTACCTTTTAATTAGATTTGATGCCATTTTAAGAACTGTTCCAGTTAACTTGTTTAGGCCTCTGTTATGTCTTTTTCTTTTTGTAGACTGTTTAGTGAGTATATGATTCCTATTTGCGCTTTTACTTTTAATAGAAGATCCTGTCTTTTTAAAACGCTTAGCAGCACCAGAATGTTTTTTTAATTTATATCCCATAATCTAATTATTACTATTTATTCTTCTTTAGTGGAGAGAGAACCATTAATAACTGTCTGCCTTCTAATGAAGGCTCTTGGTCTACTTGAGCAATTTCTTCTAGTTCTTCTTTTAATCTCTTCAAGAGTTCAAGCCCCATATCACTATTAAGTATTTCTCTGCCTCTAAATCGGACACTTATTTTAGTCTTATCTCCACCAAGAATAAAGCTTTTAATTTTTTTTAATTTAATATTGTAATCACCTATATCTGTAGATGGCCTAAACTTAATCTCTTTTGTCGTATTCTTTTTTGTTTTAGATTTTGATTGTGAAACATTTTTCTTTTTTACAAATAAATGCTTTCCATAATCAAGAACCTTACAGACAACTGGATTGGTTCCATTAGGAGATACTTGCACCAAGTCCAAAGATTGCAATTTCGCCTCTTCTAACGCCTCTGAAGTAGGAATTAAGCCTCTTTTTTTTCCAGATTTATCTATCAATAAAACCTCTTCAGCTTTGATTTTATTGTTAATTGGAATCGTATTTTTCTTGTTAGTAATTATGATGAATTTCCTTAGGATGTAAAAATTGTGCTGGGAATATCTGCAAAACTAGAATTAGTTTGTATTAATATTATGATTGATTGTCATTAACCCACATTTTAAACTAAAAAAATACAATCGCAATCAAATATATAAATTTTTCTACTATGGCTGTCTGAAGTATTTAACCCAAGAATTATCTTCATAACTATATACTTCTCTTTTATTTAGTCTGTGTTCATGCCCTTCCCAAAATTCAAAATAAAAAGGTCTAAAAGAAAAACCACCCCAATCTTTTGATCGCTTTAAAATCTTAGAGGTTTTTAGCTCTACCATAATATCTTTAGCAAATTTTTCGTATGATTCTATTCTTTCGGATTGATTGGAAAGATTTGATATGGCATTCTTTTTTTTATTTCTGTTTTTAAAGTGAGCATCACTTATTTTATTTGAAGTTTTGTATACGTATGCTTTCATCCTAATTTGCGTATTTATATTATTCCAATAAAAAACTGCAGAAATTTGTTGATGTGATAAGAATTGGATGGCTTTTGGTGAATTATAATTACTAAAAAAAATCCATTCATCGTCAATGATGTACTTTAAATTAACATACCTTGAGTCAACTTGATTTTGATCTACATTAAATGAACTTATGCAAATAGCTTCTATATTTTTCTGCTTAGATTTTTCAGCCATTTCATAGAAATCTTTGAATTTTTTATATGGCTTAGACGTATTTAAATTTTTGAAGGCGATCATTAAATTTTTATTTACATTTATTCTTCGTAATATCTTAGTCTCTCAATATCATCCTCTTCGGTTTTGTCACCATATTGAATTTCTATAATATGGCATGGTTTATCATGGGGATTTATGATCTGATGCCATGCTTTCTTTTTTATAAATAATGTGTCCTCAAGTTTAAAATCAATTTTCTTATAATCTTCTGCATTGGTTTCGCTATAATTTACAATACAAGCACCTTTGCTCACAAACCATATCTCGCTTCTATGGAAATGCCTTTGAAAGCTTAATCCTTTTCCAGGTTTTACGACAAGCTCCTTAACTTTTACCTCTGTTTCTCCTGAATCAGAAAATAAATTATAAAAACTGCCCCAGATTCTATCCTCACCATCATATTTATAATCTTTAAGAATCCAGCTGGATGAATTTTTTTTGTTATCGCCCCCAACTCCAAATTCAAAAGCGATATCAGAGACAACCATTTCAGGTATATTTTTATCATTTCTATCACCGCCATTACAGAAAATTATTTTTTCACCGGAATATTTTTTCTTAATATCTTCTAAACCATTTACTACACTCCCTATCTCATCATCCTTAAAGCCCAAAACATCATCAACAAAGTATAGATTTTCTATTATTTCTTTACGCTCATTAAATGGCATAAATTCTTTATCTTTTTTTTTACGAAGCCATTCATCGCTATTCAGTAGAACAATTAACTTATCACCAAGCTTCTTTGCGCTTTTTAGATATGCAATATGCCCAGAATGAATTGGATCAAAACCTCCGCTAACAACAATAATTTTCATAAATACTAAATTTTTTCTGCAAGAATATAAACTGAAGATGGAGCGAATTTATGGTACCACTTGTCTTGATGATATCTCATATTCCATTTAAATAAAGTACATAACATGATATCAAACATTACAATTGGATAATATGAATAACATTCCTTCAATCCTGTTTTTCTTGCGATAAACGGTATTATTGGACAATCATAATACCTTACTAAATATGGTTTAAGGCCAGTATTTTTAATGCTTTCTAACAAAGCTTCATGGGGCAAACCTCTCTCAAATGCAGTTAAGCCTCTTCTTGGTTTTCTCCAATCACCCATTGAAACAATTGGCTCTCTTAAGATGTATGTTCCTCCTTTTTTAAGAGTTCTACCTAACTCCATTATTACATGGGATACATTTGGAATATGATGCAAACAACCAATGGAAACTGCTAAATCAACACTTTCTGAAGGAATATTAATATCACCATTCATAGTTGGTGAAATATAGCTGGTGGTAGTATCTCCAATACTTGTATTCCAAAACCTTTCCTCAGGTTCTATTACAATAAATTCATCAACTATAGAAGCTAGTGGTGCAACATCACCACCATCTGCAGCACCTAAGGCTAAACATTTTGAAAATTTTTTATCTCTTAATTTGCTGTAAACATGTACCTCATTTTGAATATCATATTCATTAGTATTAACTTCTTCGTATAATTCATAACTGGCATTTTTTTCATGATCAAACCAATTTTTTATTTCTTGTTCTGAGAAATTATCACCATAGATCTTATTACTATTAATAATTGCATCAAATTCTTTATCACTTATATTCATAATACTCATTTTACTTATTAATTAGATATTTAAAAGATTATTAATATTATAACTAACAAATAGATCACATACATTTAGAGGATTGATAAGCTAAATTTATTCTTACAAGGAGCCTTACCAAATCCTATTTCAAGTTGAGCTGTCTTTTGGCGGTGTCCAAAATCAAGAAAACACCATGCCTCCTTTAGACTTATCTTATTATCTGATTCAACTAAAATTTTAAATCCTTTTCCTATTAAAAAACAATTTCTATCATTCATTTCTACAGAAATATCTGGAGATAACATAATCCTAGCAACTGCATTCTGGCCATTACCCTTTTCAATTGAATCTTCGATTTTAATCTTATCTGGGTACATCGATATCTTTCTGCTATGTATTGGATTTTTAGAAAGTCGTGTATATCCATTATGAGAAGCAGTCACAGTAAAGCTATCATTTTTAATAATATTATTACAATTAATAATGTTGGCACGCTTACCCACTCTAAATGATTTCCAAAATTCACTTTGATCATAATTGTCCAAAGTGACAGTATTATGTGATTTAGTGCTTCTAGATAAATCTCTGAATTTACCTGCATCATATTCAAATACTCCAGGATTAATAACAACTCTTTGTCCAAATACGCTCCATTCAAATGAAAGAGCATCACCATGGCCGTGGGCAGGTAAATATTTAGCAGCAAGTTCAGCTGCATCAAATAAAACTAAGTTATTTTTAGACCGAAGACCGAAATAACCTGCATCCTCATATGAAATAATATCAACAGGTCTAATTTTAATATCAAACAGTTTTTTATATATATCGAGCAATTCATCAGGTTGATACGCCATATGAAGCCCTGAATCATTAAACAAACTCACCATACCATCCGGATGAGTTGTATCTGCTAAAAACTGAGCCATTTTAGATAGTTTAAATTTCAGGTGTTCTTTAGTTTTAATATCATCAATGACTGTATAGCATTCCATAAGGTCTGCAAAAACTTGTGCATGATATGCTGGACTTAATTCATAATGAGCGCCGTCTTTAGTAATCTGCTCATCAAGATTTTTATTTAAAATTTTTAGTCCTATGCGGTACCAACTCTCAGCTTCTTTTCCCTTAAAAAAACGATGAGCCCATAGTAAGGCCTTTATATTTTTTACGAGATGATTGCCACCAATATCTAATTCTAGGTTAGATCTTAAAAACCTCACTTGTGCCAGTAGTGATTTTAAAAAAAGAGTTTTATCATCTGGAGAAATAGAATCTCCTCTTTTTTCAAATTGCTGCATCCAAACAACAATTCTTATAGACAAAGAATATGAGTTCCAATCATCTAACCAATACCCTCTCTCATAAGGTTTGTTTGATTTAATCCAATCTTTAACATATTTGAACCAATCTTTATCATCAAGAGACTCTAGGAACTCCATGTAGTGCAGGTTTAAAAGCCACAATCTTGTTCCTTTCTTCATTTCTGAAGGATGCCAATTCATTGGCAATATGAGAGGTTTTTTTATATTAAGAAATTTTATATAGAGAGTATTAGCTTGTTTTTTTACAAATTCTTTTCTAGGTTGAAATATTGCTTTTGGTAAAGGTGAGGCTATATATATTTCTTTATCTTTCGCCAATGATGAATTAAGTGTAAATTTATTACTTACAAATTGTGATAACAGTATCCTTTTAATGAGGAGCTTTAGCCTAAAGAAAAGCTGACTAGTACGAGTATTTTTTATTGAATGATAAAAGAGATATACATGATTTTTTGTCATAAATTTTTTAACTTTTCTTTTAAAACTTCCTTGATTGCTGGTGCCATGATATAACATTGCCGATTTTTTTTAGCTTCAAAATTATTATATCGCTTTAGTTCATCTAAGTTATCTAGGCCTGTAAATAATTGGATTAACTTTTCTATGCCTGCGATTACGGATTTTTGTCTGATAGTTTCTATATTGTCTCCAGGTAATAAAGAGATACTATTTAAACTAATAATCTCACCAGTATCGATACCTTCATCAATCATATGAATGGTAATATCGGTTCTATACCCAAGTAAAATAGCCCACTCCATAGAGTTCATGCCCCTAATTTCTGGCAATGGACCACTGTGCATATTAATTATTTTATGCCTAGCTGCATCTAAAAAGGATTTTCTTAATATTCCACCACCAGAGTATATGACTGCATCTGGTTTGTTTTTAATCAATGTATTAATCGATTTCTGTGAGTTAATATTATCAACTACAATATAATTAACATCATTTTTGTTACACCATTTCTTTAATGAACGTTCATTTATACTATGTTTGTCTAGAAATAAATCTTGTTGGTTATTCGAATCAATATTTTGTCCCACATTAAATAGTTTATTTATGGCTTTGGTGATTCCATGATAGCCTTGTTGAGTTAATAATTTTCTAAATCTATTTATAGTAAATGGACTTACCACTATAACTGCATTAATTTTATGGCCAGATCGTTGAAGTAACTCACATAAAGAAATTGCAGCAAAACTTCCATCGTACCCAGCAGTAATTGTTAAATTCATATTTCTTTTTTTAAACGAAGAATTAGTCTAATTAACCCGTCGCAATAATACTTTGCTGCCCAGTTTGGGTATCGCATGAACATATATCGACCCCATATAGGGTATGACCCTGCAATACCCCCTTTTATACCTTTAAAAAAATGGTTTTTCGATTGAACTGAACCTATAAAATCTAAAAGTTTAGCAGCAGCGTTTACAAGTCTTAAATCTTGATTTTGTTTTTCCATTATTAATATACAAATAGCTAGTTGAGCGTTACCTGTTAAGCAAACATATTTTGCACTTTCTGATAAGTCTTCATTGAATTCTCCTGCGAGCATTCCATTGGATAACTCTGCTTTGCGAATAAAAAAGTCTAAAATTTGCTCCATAGGTTTAGCATATTTTTCATAATCTCCTATCAAACGACTAGACTCTTGGAAACCTCTTATTGTGTATGCAATTGTATGCGTAAATGCAGATCCAGAGTCATTAAACCCCCAGCCACCAATTGCACCATTCAATAATTTTCGACTCAAGGCATTATCAAGAAATCTTTTAGCTGCTTCTTCCTGTAAAATACTTCCAGTATTACTTGATACTTCTAGTATTGGCCATGCAACATGGGTATAGTAAGAGGGAGTCTGACTTGCACGATAGTCACCATTTGGCCACAAACCCTTATCATCAACTTTTTTAGAAAGCCAGTCAGCTCCATTGTTTGCTGCAATTAAATAATCAGAAATATTAGTGTTCTTATATAAAGCTATCATTCCTTTTAAAATTTGTCCTGTATTGAATACAGAGCCTTTTAGATTAGAGTTAGGATGAAGGCCTCCATGCCATGAACCATCATCAGACTGAATTTCTAAAAGCCAATTCCCAATATTTTTAGCAGCTAACTCATATTTTGGATTATTTAAAAAGCTGGATGACTCTATAAGTGTGGGTATTATATATCCTGAAGTTTCCGGATATGGCTTTGACCATCCAAGTAATGGAGAAAAATGAGCGGATGAACCACCTTTCCCATTATCAATACTACTTAGTAACCAATCTAAAGTCAGCTTTAAATGATTCTCATATATTTCTATGCTACTTAAAGTTTGAGTATTCATGTTTACTAACTAATGTTAAAAAATTCATTTGCGAATTCTTTCATAATCACCTTTCTTTGGTATTTCTGTTTAAATTTTTTGCCATCAATATTATAACTTTCGCTTTTTATATTATTAATAGTATTTATACAATCATTAACATCACAAGGAAGAAATGTTTGCGCCCAAGGTACTTCGTTATTTAGAAACTCTTTTGCATATCCCTCAACACCAGCAATGATTGGTTTTTCAAGAGCTGCATATTCGAATAACTTTGAGGGTAATACTTTTTTAAATGCTGTATAGTCGTTTAGGTGTAAAAAAAAAATATCAGCTTTATCATAATACTTGAATAATGCAGACCTAGATATTGCACCAATCAGGGTTATGTTTTGGATATTTTCTTTGTGGATAATATTTCTTAATTTATCGAGTCTGCCTCCATCTCCAATAATTGTAAAATGTATTTCTTTACTTAATTTTTTTGCAACATGAGGAATTAATTTATGTAACCCTTGCCCTTCGCCAATATTTCCAGCATACAATATATTTTTTATATTCTTATCATTTGATTTATAACAACTCTCATATTTTAGAAATTCTTCATCAATACCATTTGTATAAACTAGAACTTCAGATTTAGGTGCAATTTTTTTTATATATTCTTCAAAACCCGCGGAAACTACATTAATCTTTTTTGCACTTCGAAAGGTACATTTTTCAATAAGCTTGAACGGAAAATATAAAATTAGGCTAATGAAAGGGTTAAAAACATCTTGAATAGTATCTAAAAATAAATCTCTTATATCCAAAATTAAATCTACTTTCTTTATTTTTGCAATGTATGCGGCCAAAGCTGCTGTCATTAATCTTGATGATGTTGCAAAAACAATATCAGCATTTATATTTCGTGATATTTTGATAGCATTAATTGCAAAATATATAAATGCCTTTGACTGATCAAATACACCACTCTTATGGTCGGGAATATCTATTCTATGAATATCAAACTCTTTTTCATAATCTTCATAAAGAATTGATTTTCTATGTGAATTGTATCTATTTGGTATTGTTGTTATAACACAAACTTCTAATTTAGACTGATGTAGTGATAATTGATTGAGTAAAGATTTTATCCTAAAAGATCCTGCAGAAATATCAGGAGGATGATAGAAACTTAATATTAATATTTTCAATTTATTTATTTGTTACTGTCAGCTAAAGAATTGGCGACTTCTATAGTTACTCTTGATACCTCTATAATTTCTTCATAGGGAATCGGTGATGATTCTCCATTTAAAATACTTTTAACAAATGCACTAGCACACTCGTTTTGTCCTTTATTTTGATTCCATGTTGTATATTTTTTAAAACTTTTCCATCCATAGCCCTTAAGTTCTCTAAAATTATTAAGTTGAAGTACTGCGTCATCACAAAATACTTCAATTCTTTCTTTTGGGAAAGCCTTCCCTCCATTGGCAAGATAATTGATTACTCCAAAAGAGCCATCTTCAAAAGATAGAGTGATTGCAACTTTATCATCTCTAATTTTAATAGAGCTTGACGCGCCCAACATAGTTGAAGAATGCTCTTTGATTTTGCTTCCAATTAAAAAACGCATTAAATCTATGAAATGACATACTTCACCTATAACCCTTCCACCTCCAATATCTTTGTTTTGAAGCCAATTATCAGCAGAGACAGCACCAGCATTGATGGTCATAACTATACTCATTGGGCTGACAGTAGATTTTAAAAGTTGCTTCATTTTCTCAATATGAGGTGAAAACCTTCTATTAAAGCCTATCATGATAATATTTTTGAAATCGTCTTTATTATAATGGTTATCAATATCATCTAGCTCAGAAAGTGTTAAAGCTAGAGGTTTCTCTACAAAAATATTCTTATTTGATTTAATGCCTTGAATAACTTGACTGGCATGAAGATTATGCGTGGTAGATATGACTAATGTGTTAATAAAATTATCTTCAATGCTAGAATTTATATCTGTACTTATGTTGGTGAAATTATGCCTTTTACCAAATATACTACTACTTACTCCTCCACTACTTACCAACGTATCAAGAATTGCACCAGTTCTTTTAAAAGCTGGTATTAAAGTTCGTGATGCGTGGTTGCCAGCTCCTATAAAACTGCAAACTACCTCAGAGCTTCGATTGCTTTCACGGTCTTTAAGGCTTATCTGCCTTCCATAATCCAAATTGTTGTCTTGTGATGAGTTATAATTTAAACATATCCCTAGAGATGCATTATTATTTAGTTCCTCATATGCGTTAACACCTTCTTCAATATCAAACCTATGAGAAATTAAAGGCTTTACGTCAATAACACCTGATGAAAGCAAGTCAAGAAATGCTACAAAATTCCTATTTTCTGTCCATCTAACATATTCAAATGGATAGTCATTCCCATTTTCCTCATATGATTTATCATATCGCCCTGGTCCATAAGAACAAGAAACCTGAAAACTAAGCTCTTTTTCAAAAAATTCTTGGCGTGATATTTCAAGACCAACAACTCCAACCAAGACAATGCGTCCTTTCTTTCTAGAAATATTTGCTGCAGTTGAAATAATATCATTACTTTTGCTACTAGCAGTGATCATTACAAAATCTGCACCTGCACCATTTGTAAATTCATTAGCTGAGGATATTGCATCGATTCCATGTGAGAGATTACATGCCTTAGCACCAAAAGTTTCTGCAAGTTCACAACGCTTTGAATCCAAATCAATAGCAAGAACTTTGCATCCATTTGCTCTGAGAATCTGAACGGTAAGCAATCCAACTAACCCTAAACCAATTACAACAGCTGACTCTCCTATTGTTGGCTTGGCAAGTCTGATACCCTGAAGAGCAATTGCTCCAAGAACTGTAAAGGCAGCAGATTCGTCATCGACATTATCTGGAATTGGAGCACATAAATTCTTAGAACATCTTACAAATTCTGCATGATAGCCATTAGAAATTACTCTTTGGCCTTTATAAAAGTTCGTGTTTGAAGAGTCAATGACTATTCCAGCATTACAATAACCAAGAGGTAATGGGGCATTTAATTTTGATTGAACAGCTTCAATAGTTGGCAAAAGACCGTCTGTAGAAATCTTATCAAGAACCATTCTAACTTTTTCTGGCTGTGATCTAGCTTTTTCAATTAAATTCGCCTTTCCAAACTCAACTAACATTCTTTCAGTACCAGCTGAAATAATACTTGAATTAGTTTTTATAAGCACATGTCCTGGAAGTGATTTTGGAATAGGGACATCTGCTATTTCAGTTTTACCATCTTTTAAATTTTGTAAGATTTGCTTCATTTTTTACTCTTTAAATTTGTAAATTATACAGATTTTTTAATCATGAATTTAATTATGGTCTGGTATAGCTGATCAAAACTGCTTTAAATGGCCCATTAAATACAAAAATACTTCCAGCACAAGCTCCCACTAAACCAACTTCATTAATCAAGTCTTCTATATCTTTCATAGACCCAGCACCACCTAAAATTGAAATAGGAATTGATACAGTCTCTCTTGTTATTCTTGCTAAAGCAAGGTCATACCCCTCCATTGTTCCATCTTTGTCAATTGAATTTATTAATATCTCGCCAGCACCAAGGTCTTCAGCTTTTTTAATAAAATTTGTATAGTTATCACTTCTTTTTTTTGAAGCGTTGTCGGTGTATATATTGTATCCCGAATATATGATCTTTTTTTTAACATCAACAGTGACTATAGTACTTTGACTACCAATAGCAGAGGAAATATCTTTAATAATTTCAGGATTATTAATAGCTGCTGAACTTATCGAAACTTTTTCGTATCCCATTGAAACTAACTTTATTGCATCATCTACAGAAGAAACACCACCGCCATAACACAATGGCATAGCAGCTTCTTGTGCGATTTTTTTTAACAGTTCAAAGTCGGGTCTTTTATAATTATTATGCATACCAATATCAAATATTGAGAGTTCATCAACCTCTTTCTCATTAAAAATTTTTACTGCATTTATAGGATCACCTACGTATTTATCATTAGAGAATTTGACAGTTTTTACTAGGCCCCTGTCGCGAATTAATAATGAAGGAATGATTCGCGATCTTAGCATTATGTCAAGCTCACAAAGTTCTTAAAAATTTGCGCTCCATTTGAGTGACTTTTTTCAGGATGAAACTGAGTACCGATTATATTTTTATTCTTAACTGTACAGGTCAAATCTTTATAATAATTGGTTGAAGCTATTGCATGAGATTTATCTTTAACATCAAAATAATAACTATGTAAAAAGTAAAATCCTAAACTAGAGTTAATTTTTTGAAATATTTCATCATTATTATGAGAAATAGAATTCCACCCCATATGTGGTAAAGATGGTTTTGAGTCATTATTTATAGGAATTTTTTTTACAGTCCCTGGTATCCAGCCAAACCCATCTAATTGACCTTCATCGCTCTTTTCTGCCATTATTTGCATACCCACACATATTCCAAGAATATTCTTCTTTTTTTCAATTACTTGTTCATTAAGTACATCAAACATACCTGTATCATGCAAAAGTCTCATGGTTGCATCAAAAGATCCAACTCCAGGCAATATTAATTTATCAGCTTTCTCAATAAGTCTTGGGTCGATTGTTACTTGAGATTCGATTCTATTTTTTCTTAATAAATTTTCTATGGCTGCTATGTTACCGGAACCATAATCAATTATTGCGATCATCTTTTTACTGCTGTTTCTGAACCAAGAATTTGTAAAAATTTAGCTCCAATATCAAATATCCATTCAATATTTTTATAATCTTTGTAATATTTTAGATCTAATTCATGGTAAGTCCTTAGTTCGTCTTCACTTATGTCTAGTTTATTAGCAACAAATTTGAAATCATCATCAATTGTATTAATGTCATATGGAAGTTTTTTAAGTTCTTCTATAGCTTTATCCCTAGTCATTTGGCCAGTAAGTATCAAGCTTGAAAACTGAACCCTTCTTGTATCAAATCCAAATCTACTAGGCAGCCAATAGCCCTCATAAAATCTTGTAAATCTTGATTCAAAATGTTTCTGATTGAAAGATTCCCAACCATATAATGCATTTAATTCTTTTTGTGCTTCAGATTTATCATATTTCATAAAGTTAAGAGGTTTAACAACTTTGATCCTTTTGATGTAACGAAGGTATAGTTTATGGTAAAAAATTGAGCTAATAGGAAAGGTTTTTAATTCAACACTCCCAAACTTGTTTAAGATATCTTTCAAATGAAGAAAGTCTGTACCGTAATATATCCATTCTTTTGGATTGCGAACACATTCAGTTGAAACATTCCCGCCGTTTAAAATGTACTTAATGTTATTCTTCTTTGCCCAATGATAAGTGGCTGAGGTATATGCTAGGTCTTGAGGTAAATCAATATGAGGCACTCCTGATTTAAAAAATGCTCTTTGCATGTCAGCCATTTCTTTCCAATTAATAACATCAGTAAATAAATTTACATCGAGTTTTTCAATTAGTCTTTGTATATTATTTACAGCAGCTCTGCTGTTCCAACCGCAATCCACATGAAATACTAAAGGACGTAAGCCGAGCTCTTTTACTGCAAGATGTAAAAGATAAGAACTATCTGCACCTCCACTCATACCCATAATGCAGTCAAAGTCTCGCCCCTTTCCATCAAGCTTTATTTTTTTTACTATGTTGTTTAGATATAAACGGCCCTCTTCGTTTGGTTTCCACTGAGGAGTTGTAACAGTATCAAAAATATTACAATGGTCACAAACGCCATTTTCGTCAAATGAAATTTTTGAGTCACTTGTATCCATAACACATCTTGAACAAATTTGATAAGACATTATGAAATTCCTTTAAATAATTTAATCATTGAGAAATATACTGTGTTCCAATCAGGCAACTCACCCACCATTTTAAATGCTTTTTGTTCTTTATAGAAAACTTCATCCTTATTATTTATTGCATAAATTATTTTTTCACAAATGCTTTGTGGATCTAATGGATTAAAGTAAAAAGCATTTTTTCCACAAATAACCTTTGCAAAGTCTTTGTCACTGGTCAAAACAATTTTTTTATTCCACATAGATTCAACGTATGTCCCAGAAAATGACTCTAAAAGAGTTGGAAGAATTAAGGCATCAACTCTCCTATAAAGTGAAGGAACATCAGATAATTGGACTGAACCAAGATTTACTACATGGGAATCAATCTTTTCACGATAAATATTTTTTATAAGTTTTTTTGCATTTTCATTTTGATCTGGGTCAATTGTCAAAAATATTTTTGCTGGAATATCTTTATCTCTTAAAATTTTTCCTGTCTCAATAAAAACTTCAAGATTCTTATGCGCATAATAGGCTGAAAGGCATAGTAGATTGAATTTATTAGAAATCTTATCGTCATGTTCAGGTATTGATGAAATTTTAAAATGATCGGTTGCAACTGCATTTGGAAAAATATTGATTTTTTTTATGTCTTTATATCTGTCTAATAACCTATTTTTTGCAACGGAAGTTTGCGCGAGCATTATGTCAACATTTTTAATTAGGTACTTAAAAATGATCAACTTTATTTTTCTTGCAATAAATTCTTTGTTTGACATCAATTTCCAAACAAGGGGATCATCGTATATTGCATATGGCCAATCAAAGAGCATAATTTGTTTAATACTTGTTTTTAAAGGGATATCACCAAGATTTAATACTATATCAATGTTAGATTTCTTAATTATGCTTGGTATCAAAAAAAGACTATTGATAGGAACTAAAAATGTTTTATTTAATGTCTCTGGTATTTGTTTAAAAAAAATATGCTTTTTTTTAATATGCTTAAACTCAGCAATATTTGGAACAAGAATTATATATTCATAATCTTCCTCATCACCATAATCGCTAATTTTTTCTACTAGGCTGTTTAAAATTTGTCTGCTGCCGCCTATTTTTGAGCTTGATCCATTTATAAAAATTTTTCTATTCATTTAAGTTTATTGCCTCATGAAATCCTTTTGCCATTTCCTCTATAGTGCAAAATTTTGAGTAGTAATTATAGGCATTCTTGCCAAGCTTTAATGCAAAATCTTTATCCAAAATTAAATCATGCATTGCATCTTCAATAGAGTATTGATTATCAAATAACAACCCATTCACTTTATGAACTATGTTTTTATGCTCTCCACCTGATATTGCGTCTTCGCAAGTAATATATGGAACTCCATATGCAAAGGATTGTAAAACCGAAAGTCCAGCCTGACCATAAGAAATGCTTGCAATAGCATTTTCATAATAACGAGCCAACTCATCTGTATTATTAATTCTTCCAATCATTTCAACTTGTTTCTCAAGTTTGAGATTAGAAACAAGTTTTACAAGATTAAAATACTCTTCCCCATCACCAATTATAATAAATTTAATATCAGTATCATAATTACTGGTTACTTTCTTAAAAGCATTAATGCATACATCCAAACCTTTTCTTTTATCTAATGTGCCAACAAAAAGAAAATAATTTTTTTCATTTTCATAAGCTTTTTTTCTTGCCTCAACATGAAATGTATTGTTCCCAACAAAGCATGAATTTTTTGGCACTCCAAGCTCAACAAATCTTTTTTTTATTTCTCTATGATAAAAAATTATTGGGATATTTATTTTTGCAAATAGCAACTTAATTTTTAAGGCCAGTGAACTTCGACCTTTATCTAGACCCCACCAAATGAAAATTTTTCTGTATTGTTTAAATAATAACAATTTGAATGGAGACGGATGAGTGATATCAAACATTGAAATTATCTTATCTGGAGAGAGGTCTTCTACAATTTTAAAAATTCCTTTTTGAAAAGAAAATGGTCCAATCTTAATTTTTTTTATTACAATTTCTTTAAAATTAATTTTTTTTGAGTCTGTTGGAACTCCCGAGTGAACAACGTATACCTTGTATCTTTTGCTTAATTCGTTATAAAAATCAATTCTATAATGTGGTAGGATATTTTGAAAAATTAAGAGCTTTATCATTTTTATTTTTCTAAACAAAATAATTCGTGCCAGAGATGAACTTGAAATAGCCTGAATAAAAGCCTTTCATATTTATTTTCTTTAAATATTTCTTTTTTCAAACCATCTTTTAATGTTGATGAGAAGATAGGCCAG
>MDTG01029485.1_pt1 | contig 22686 bp, 21 predicted proteins | sample 811421 | NCBI WGS metagenome assembly MDTG01 (sample SAMN05326645, study PRJNA326480) | marine metagenome | isolation source: seawater | place: Pacific Ocean: South East | collected 2011
AGGTGATTTTCCTCCACATTCTAATTGAACTCTTTTCATGTTCGATTGGCCAGAATATTGTAATACCAATTTACCAACTTCACCAGATCCAGTAAAAGCTACACAATCAATATCATTGTGAAGACATAATAACTTACCAGTTGTTGGACCGTCTCCAGCTAGGACAGAAAAAACACCATCTGGTAATCCAGCTTCAGATAACATTGCTCCAATCTTTATTGCACTCATTGGAGATTGTTCAGCTGGTTTTAAAATAACTGAATTTCCAGTTATAAGAGCTGGTGCAATTTTCCATATAGCCATCCATAGTGGGTAATTCCAAGGAACTATAGCAGCAACTACTCCTATTGGTTCTTTAGTAATCAGCCCCATATATTGACTAGAACTAGGTGAAATATCATCGAACAATTTATCTATAATTTCTGCATACCATTCAATATTGTCAATGCTAGTTGGTAAATCAGCATTAAAAGTGTCATTTATAGTTTTTCCCATATCAATAGTATCCAATAAAGATAATTCTAAACGATCACGTTCTAATAATTGTGCAAATTTTAAAAGAATTTTTTTTCTTTCACTAGGAGGTAGATTTGACCAAATTCCTTTATTAAATACCTCTCTAGCTTTTTTAACAGCCAAATCTATATCTTCTTTTTGAGCAAAAGAAACTGAATTAACCTTGTGTCCATTAATTGGAGATATATTTTCAAAAGATTTTTCAGAAATTGATTTTTGATATTTACCGTTAATAAATAATTCTGATGGATAAATTAACTTATTTTTAACTTCTTTAATATTTTCGTGATTTAATTTCATCGATAATCTTATTTAATATTATATTTTAGTATCATTATAAAATTTTGATTAATTTTCATATAAAAAAATGTATAAAATAAAATACATAAGAAATGGAGTATTTTTGTCAATTAACAATATAAAACTTGATATCGAATATATTAGATCTCAATTTCCAGCTTTTAAAGATCCAACATGTAAAGATTGGTCTTTTTTTGAAAACGCTGGTGGAAGCTATGTTCCTCAAACAGTAATAGATAAATTAAATAAATTTATGATTTCTACTAAAGTTCAGCCTTACGCAGATTATCCAATGTCAAAAATTGCAGGAAATCAAATGGACGAATCAACAAAATTATTTGCAGAAATGATAAACGCAAAAAATAATGAAATATTAATTGGAGGATCAACTTCCATAAATTTATATGTACTTTCTAATGCTTTGAAAAGCTTTATTAGCCCTGGAGATGAAATTATTGTAACTAATCAAGATCATGAAGCAAACATCAGTCCTTGGAGAAGATTAAGTGAGTCAGGTGCTAAAATTGTTGAATGGAAAATGAATAAAAAAACAGCTGAATTAGAAATAGAGGAATTTGAAAAATTATTAACTAATAAAACAAAAATAGTAGCAGTAACTCATTGTTCAAATATTGTTGGCTCTGTAAATAATTTGAAAAAAATATCTGAATTATCTCATAAAAAAGGTGCAATAGTTATTGGTGATGGTGTATCATTTGCACCTCATGGTTTTCCAAATGTAAAAAATTTGGACGTCGATTTTTATACTTTCAGTTTATATAAAACCTATGGCCCACATCTAGCTTTATTGTATGGAAAAGAAAAAATATTAAAGCAATTACCAAATCAAAATCATGAATTCTTATCAGGTCAATATCCCTATACTATAAATCCTGGTGGGCCAAACCATGAAGAGTTAGTATCTTTATCAGGGATTTACGATTATATTTTAAGTATATATAATTATCACTTTGGAAATGATGAATTATCAATTTTAGAAAAAATAGAAAAAGTAAACCAACTTATCACATCACATGAAGAAGAAATAGCAAATCCAATTTTAGATTATATTAGTTGCAGAGATGATTTAATATTAATAGGTAAAAATAAAATTAATAATAAAGATAGAGCTCCCACAATAGCTTTTTACAGTAAAAAAATGAGCTCAAAATCTTTAAGTGAATTATTGGTTAAAAATAAAATTGCAACAAGAAATGATAATTTTTATGCCTGGAGATGTTTAAATGCTTTAGGATTAGATCCAAATGATGGCGTAGTGAGACTAAGTATGACACATTATAATTCAATAGAAGATACAAAAAATTTATTAAATGCACTCAAGAGTATTTAAATAATATTTATCTAAATAAATTTTTATATTTCATAAATAATACTGAAGAAAATATATAACCAAACATTAAAAGTAAGTAAAAAAGTAAAGAAGGCGCAGGTCCAAAAATATAAAATGTATAAAATCCAATAAAATTAAAACTAATACTTATAATAATAAAGAAAAATAGTACTTTCAAATTAGAAAATCCAAGATCTACTAGAATATGATGCAGATGTCTTCTGTCAGATTTAAATGGACTTAAACCTAAAATAGATCTTCTAGTTATAACTGAAAAAAATTCAAATACTGGAATTGTAACGCACCATACTGTTAATACTGGATGAAATAAATTTTCATAATTTTGAGATATAATAATTAATAACCAAGAAACAAAAAATCCTAAAAATAAGCTTCCTGAATCACCAAGAAAAATTTTAAATTTTTTTGATAAATTTAAAACTATAAAAAATAAAATATTTAAACAAAAAAATAAAATTAAATTTAGATCTTCAAATAAAATCAGTTTATCATTAAAGTGTAAGAATAAAATAATTGAAAATAAAGAAATGAAAACTTGTGAACTACATAATCCATCTAAACCATCAATAAAATTAAAAGAATTTGTTAATCCCATAACACACAAAACCGTAAACAATACTGAAAAATAACCCGTTGTGATGAATGCCGCATCCATAAAGGCTCCAAGATTAGTTATTGTAATACCATAACCTATTATAATTAAAGAACAGATTAATTGAGAAATTAGTCTAAAATTAACTCCCAATTCCTTAGCATCATCTATTGTGCTTACAATTATTATAATTATAGTTGAATAAATTACCCAAGTTAAATCATTACTAACATTCAAAAATTGTAAGAAAAGAAGAGTATTAAAATAAATAATTAATCCTCCTATTAGTGGAATTTTACCTTCATGGATTTTTCTCAAAGAAGGTTTATCTACTAGATTTATTTGTAATGCCAATTTATTTAAAATGAAAAATATAATTAAAAAAGAAAAAAAGCTTAATAGAAATAACATAATTAAAACGAAATATTAGAAGTTTGAAATTTGAATAAATTTTTAACATCAAATAACTTCCCTTTATCATTTAAATACTGTTTGATTTTTTCTTCTCCCATTATTTTAAATTTCTTATGTTTAACTGAGATAATTATACAATCATAATAGTTCTTTTTCAATTTAGGTATCAAATTAATTCCCATACTTAACTTAAGTTCTTTTGAATTAACAAGTGGATCGAAACAATCAGTTTTAATACCTCTTTTTTTTAAAATTTTAAACAATTCTATAGATTTTGAATTTCTAAAATCATTGCAATTTTCCTTAAATGAAATACCCATTATTAAAAATTTAAAAGATGAATTAGGTTTGACCTTTTTCATTTCGTTAATAGCTTTATTTGCAATATATTTTGGAAAGTTATCATTAATTTTTCTTCCTGCATTTATAATCGTAGGTGAATAACCATGTATTTTAGATTTATAAGATAAATAATATGGATCAACTCCAATACAATGACCACCAACTAATCCAGGTGTGAAATTTAAAAAATTCCATTTAGTAGATGCAGCATTTAAAACTTCAGAAGTATTAAGATTTAATTTATTAAAAATTAAAACTAACTCATTCATAAATGCAATGTTAATATCTCTCTGAGTATTCTCTATGACTTTGGCCGCTTCAGCAATCCTGATTGATGATACTTTTTTTGTACCAACTTTTATTATTGATTTATAAAGATTGTCAACAAAATGTGCTGTAGATCTATTGGATCCAGATGTTATTTTAATAATATTTGTAAGATTATTTTTTTTATCATTAGGATTGATTCTTTCTGGTGAATAACCAAGAAAAAAATCTTTGTTAAATTTTAAATCAGAATTTTTTTCAATAAAAGGTGCAATAACTTCTTCAGTAACTCCAGGATAAACTGTAGACTCTAATATTATAACATCATTTTTTTTAATAAATTTTGATATAGTTTTGCAGGCTTGTTTTATTAAATTAAGATTAGGTTTTTTGTTTTTAAAAATAGGTGTTGGAACAGTAATTATATATACATTGGAATCTTTTAAATAATTAATGTCAGTGGTAAATTTTAAATTATTTGCTTTAATAATTTTAGATAATGAAACATCATGATTTTTGTCATAATTTTGATTTAGATCTTTAATTCTATTTTTATCATAATCATATCCTATTACATTAAATTTTTTTGCGAATTCAACAGCTAAAGGAAGACCCACATATCCCAATCCAATGATTGCTATATTAATTTTTTTAAATATCATTTTTTTAATAGTAAAATTTGTTCATACATTTTTAAGATAATTTTTGAACTAAAATGTTCAGTCGCATATTTCCTTGAAAATTTTCCCATTTTAATCTTATCTTCAATACTAATATTTATAAAATAGTTAATTTTAGTAACTATATCATTAATATTTTTATGATTAAAAATTAAGCCATTAGTATTATTAAATACTAAATCTCTACAACCAGGAACATCACTAACGATAATTGGTCGAGACATAGACATGGCTTCTAAACAAGATTTAGATAGTCCTTCTCTATATGAGGGTAAAATTAAACAATGACAATTTTCATAATATTTTTTTATGTCATATTCATTAAGAACAATTGAGACATTTTCCATACCTTTAATACTTTTAAGTAAAATATGAGAAACATCAGCTGGATTTTTTTTATCAGTTAATCCTACGATAGTTAATTTAAATTTAATATTTTTATTTAAACTTTTAAAAGCATTGCATAGTTCTAATATTCCCTTTTCTTTAATTAATCTTCCTACAAATAAAAAATTTGTTACTTTATTTTTTGGATAAATATTACTTTTAAAATAATCCGTATTTACTCCGGAACCTGGTATTACAATAGAATTTTTTGAATTTGCAATTTTTAAATTATTGAATATTTTTTCGTCTTCTGTGTTTTGAAATATTATTTTATTTACATTTTTTTGTGAGTAATAATATAATTTTATAAAAATAAATTTTAATAATTTATTTTTCAAATAAAGGGTACCTAAACCTGTAATTGTATTAATTACTTTAAATTTAAAAAAAAATTGAAGAAAAGAACAATAGATTACTGGTTTGATTGTATAATTTAGCAAAATGTCAGGTTTAGATTTTTTAAATATTTTATATAAAGTATATATAAGTTTTAAATCTTGTATTATATTAATTTTATTTTTTGGATAATTAATAATTAATCTTTTACATTTTAAACTTGTAAATAAGTTATAGTATTGATCATAATTACCAATTAAAGTTATGTCATAGGTTGTAGATAAATTTTTTATTAACTCAAATCTAAAATTAAATAAATTCCAGTATGAATTTGAAACAATGCAAATTTTTTTATCTCTTTGGCTCATAAACAAACTCAAATCTAGGTAAATCTTTAATTAATGACTTATAAAAATCATTTTTTGATTTTGGTTCAAATAATATATCATAGGGCAGCCAACTATTTCCAGAATTACCTAAAGTTAACCATCCAAATAAAAAACATATGAAAAAAATATTTACACCAGATAAATAAATAAATTTTAAATATTTTGAACTAAAATACATAAATAATTTTGAAAAAACTATTACTGTTAAAGGGATTAAATATACTAATAAACGATCAGAAATTGTACTAAAAAAATAAGTTGAAAAATATATTAAAATTCCAAAAATTGATAATTTAAAATAAAAATCATAATTTTTAATTACATTTTTAAAAAATTCTCTATAAATTATTAATAATGCACATGATAAGAATATTGGAAAATTTCTTATTAAAGACATTGTAGAACTATAATTATTTAAGAAATAAATTAGTTTTTGGATAATTTTGTCATTACTTAAGTAAATCATAATAACTAAACTCAATAAAATTAGTATTATAATAATTTTAGTATAATTATTAATAAAATTCTTATCTTTATTTTTTTTAAAAAAATTATTTAAAATAATCAAAGAAAGAAAAAAACCAGAAAAATGAAAGAAGCCTGCAAATATTGATAAAATTAAAGTTTTTAATTTACTCTGATCTAAATTTAATGATAATATTAAAAAAAGGAAACTTAAAGCTATCGACTGCTTTGTATAACCCATTATTACCATAATAACAAAAGGGAAAAAAATTACAAAAGATATAGGATTTAAGTCATTAAATATGATGAATCTATAAAAAGAGATAAATACAAATATTGAAACAGTAAAATTAACTAATATAAATCCATTTTCTAAATCCATCAAACTAATAAAGTAATTCAAAGCATAAAATAGTGAGTCTAAATTATAAATAAATTCACTAAAGGAGCGTTTACTTACTTCATAATATATCAAATCATATGAGCCCCAATCACCCCCTACTTTATATCTTAATCCTACAAATAAAATGAGAATTAATAATAAAACAAATGATAATATTTTATTTAAATATTTTGGTGCAATAATTTCTTTAAATGAAAATAATGAAATTATAAAATTCATAATTATATAAGGAAACATAATTAAGATTTATTCCAATTTAAAAATATTAGTAAATTCCAAAAATAATGCTGATAATTATTTTTCCCATTTATAAATTGAGTCCATTTGTCCTTTATTTGATTTGGCATTAGAAAATCATAATTTTTTAAATTATTAATTTTTAACAAATCTTCAGACCAGTCTCTAAAATTGTTCTTTAAAAGTTTTTCTAATGGAACTTCAAAACCCATTTTTGGTCTATCGATTAGTTCTTTAGGGAATATTTTTTTTGATATATTTTTAAGAATATATTTTGGATTACCTTTTACAACTTTTTTTGAGTAATCTATATTATTTAAAAATGATAAAAGATCGGCATCCGCAAGAGGCATTCTTGTTTCAAGACTATGCGCCATTGATGATCTGTCAACTTTACACATAATATCATTTGATAAATATAAATTAATGTCCTGAGTTAAAATATCATTTAGATTATTAATATTTAAATTAATATTATTTTTTATAAAAGTATTATCAAAGTCTTCAAAATTAAAAAACTCAGATGAATGATTAGCAAAAAAATTCAAATATATATCATCATAGTTTTTTGAAATTATTGTTTTATTTAGTTTCAACATTCTGTGGGATAGATTTTTAATTGCATAATTTTTGTTTATCCAAGTTAGTAATTTTAAAAATATTGAATTATCGTTATTTAGTGAATCATATGGTATTAGTTGATTTATTATAGTTCTTAGTTTTGTTGGAATAATTTTATTAAATAAGAATAATTTTTTTGCAACTAAGTGTCTATTGTATCCAGCAAACCCTTCATCACCTCCATCTCCAGATAAAATTACGGAAACACTTTTTTTTGCTACTTTTGAGATGATATATGAATTTAATTGACTACTATCACTAAAAGGTTCAGAAAATATATTATTAATTTCTGAAATTGCATTCTCAAAATCATTATTTCCTACTAAAATTGTATTATGTTCAGATCCAATGAATTTAGCAATTTTTGAAGCATAATTACTTTCATCATATTCAGAGTTATCAAATGCTATATTAAAAGTTTTAATTTTATCCATAGAATTTTTTTGCATCAAATATGAAACTATTGATGAATCTAAGCCACCTGAGAGAAAAGAACCTATTGGAACATCAGATAACAATTGTTTTTTTACATTTTTTTCAAGTTTATTGAGAATAGTATTCTGTAATTCATTTTCGGAATACTTTGCATTATTCTTTATATTGTTTTCAAGATCCCAATATTTAACAAACTTAGGTGTTCTATCCTTTAATGATATCTTCATAAAATGCGACGGTAGAAGTTTTTTAATATCCTTATAAATGGTGAAAGGTGCAGGTATATAATTTAATTTAAAATATAATTTTAGAGAATTATTATCGATTTCTGTTTTAAAATTTTTTGAAAATTTAAACGGGAATAAATCAGAACCAAAATAAAATGTTGAATTATTAAATCCAAAATAAAGTGGTTTTTCTCCAATTTTATCTCTAGCAATAGTTAATTCTTTATTTTTTTTATCCCATAAAGCAAATGAAAAAAAACCCTCACAAAGATTTAAAGTTTCATTAATGCCAATTAATTCAATAGAATTTATAAGTGTTTCAGTATCTGAATGACCAATCCATTTATCAAAATTATATTTATCTTTTAAAATTTTGCGGATATTTTTATGATTATAAATCTCTCCATTATATACAATTAAATATCTTTTAGAAAAACTAAACATTGGTTGATTACCTGCTTTACTTAAATCTAGTATTGCTAATCTATTATGAAATAAACAAATACTATTTTTTAGATCAATAAAATTGTCGTTACTATCAGGCCCTCTAAAATTAAGTGATTTAGACATTTTATAAAACTCATCTTCGTTAAATTTATTAAAAAGAAACATTCCACCGAAGCCGCACATATTTAACTCTCTATAAATGATTTAAAGTTACTTTCATTGAGAATATTTTCCCAAATCAAATCATCAACAAATGCATTTTTAAAATTAAAATTATATATTTGATCTTTACTGGATAATTCATCCAAATATAAAAAATTAGCTGATCGACTTTTTTCAAAAGTTTCAGCCCATATATATCTATTAGATATTACACCTAAGCCTGCAGCTGAATATTCTATTGTTTTAGTACTAGACTGCACATTGAAAGGGAAAATATCTGGGGTAAAATTTAAACCACATTTAGTAATATTAAAAACTTTTATAATTTCATTTAAATCTAATTTTCCTAAAATGCTTACTTTATCTATTTTTTTAAACTCATTATATAGGTGGTTTTTCATGTTGCCTATTAATGCTATTTTAAAACCAAATTTTGATAAATATTTTACACATTCAAACAAACCATTCCTATTATCAAAAGAACCAGTATAAACTAAATCATATTCAATTTTTTTATTTTTAATTTTTTGGCAATCTTTAAAACTAATATCATATCCCATATCTCTATTAAGAAAACTAATATTATCTCTAAAATTAAAAAAAAACTTCACATAATTGTTTAAAAATATTCTTTTATCAGGTTTAAAATTTAAATATTGCTTTAATTTGTTTTTTATATGAGCATAAGGTTGAAGTGATAAACTATTGTATTCATGAATATATTTTATATTTGTATTTCTTTTGTTAGGATAAAAGCCCATAAACATAATTATAGTATCAAAGTTTATAAGTTCATCATGATTTGAAGTAATAACTATTTCATGATTATATTTTTCTAAATATTTTTTATATGCGAATGCTTCTGGAAGATATGATTGAGATTTTCCCAAAATACCAATTTTCATCTTTGTACGATAAATCTTAAGTAATTTAAAATTCTCCAAACATAAAATTTTATATAATTATTATTATTTAGTAATTTCCAATAATATTTTTGAACTTTTAGAAATTTTCTAAATTCAGAATAATCTCTAGGTATAAATGGTTGTTCAGTATAGCATTTAGATTTTTTAGTTATTAATAATTTTATTTGATTATTTCTTAAAAAAAAACTATGGATCAAATCTTCACTATATGCCTTTCCTTCAAAAGGATAATAATTATTAAATATTATATTTTTTTTATAATGCAATACACAGCCACCTGGTAGCCATTCAGAAATAAATATATCATTAAACATATAATTAGGATCAACTCCATAATTTGTGCCAATGTTAGAAACAGTACCCATTTTAAAAATAGAATATTTAGATCCACATATAAAATATGTTAAAATATTCTTAATATTACTCCAAAAACCAATTGTAAATTTATGTATTGATTTATTTGATTTATCACAAAAATAAACTGGTGCTATAGCGTGATTTTTATCTGATAAATTCACTAATGAATTGTACATTTTTTCTATGTCTAAATTGCTAATAAAACAATCACAATCAAGTTGAAGTACGTAATCATTTTTAGCTTTTTTAAATCCATATATTCTTTGAATTACTTGTCCTTTAAAATCTGTAAAAAAAAACTTTACATTATCAAAATCAATAAACTTATCTTTTTTAAACTCTTCAGGAATTATAACTAATATTTCATTAACTTTAGGATTTTTACTTGTAAGACTTTTTAAATTATCAAGTAAAACATCTTCACCGATTGAGGTTATTACAATTGAAACTGGTATTTCATTAATCATATATTAAACAAAACATCATAATTTATCTTAGTAAATACAGAAGAAGAATAATTTCTAATGTTTATTATATCTGATTTTATATATTTATTTGAAATACTAGAAGATAAAAAATTAAAAAAATCATTTTTATTACTAATTCTAATAATGTTGTCTAATTGATAAAGTGGATCAGTGTTTAAATGGACATTATTTTGATAACAAATAGGTAAAGAGCCATAATTAATAGACTCAATAACAGATGAAGATCCTCTATAAATTGAGTATAAACATTTGATTGAATCTTCTTTAATATTTGAATTTGATAAAAATAAGTTAGAAATTTTACCAATTTTTTTATAAAGTTTAAAATAAATTTTTTCTTTTATTAAGGGGTGAATTCTTAAAATAAAATTATAATTAGGAAATTTTAATGAACAACTATAAGCCAAATCAAAAAAATCGTAAACTTCAGAATCAATGCCCTCAGGAAGAAATAAAAAATTAATTTTTAGTTTATTTTGTATAAGATCAACAGAATTATTGATAACATAATTAATATGTTTTCTAGATCCATAAATAATTTTTTTAACATCAAAGTTAAATTTAATATTTTCATAACTATTGGTTCCAGCAAGCATAACAATATCCGGGTTTAATTTTGCATTAAAACTAATTAAAGGTGTATTTTGATGATAAGAAAAAGGTATGTGAATATAACCTATTTTTTTTACACTATTTTTTGAAAAGCTAGATGCATAATATATTAATCGTTCAAATGGATGACCTTCATATGTCAATAAAACAGAATAAAAATTATTATTTTTAAAAATTTTTTTAGAAAAATTAAATAATACTAAATTGATGAAAGTAGAGAGTGATAAAAGTTCAATTGAAATTTTTCTATAAAGATAATTTTGTTCTTGAAAACTTTTAAAAAAGAAAAGTGAAGATTTGGCAATTAATTTTAAAAATATACTAATATTATTTAATAAACCTAAATTATAATTAAAAATTATATTTTGAATACCCTTTTTATCATTATAAATATTATTTTTATTATTTTTTAAACTATAAGAATGCATTAATCTTATTATATTAAAATTATTTTCATATTTTTTTAAATCACCAAAATAAAAATCGAAATCATTAGTAGTTTGATTATCAATTAGATGAGAAATAATAAATATATTTTTTTTATTATTAAATTTTTTATTTTCAAAATTAAATTTTTCTTTTTTTTTAAAAAATAAATAAAATATAAAAATTGATAAAACTATAAATTTTGAAATTAATAAATAAATATATTTAAGTATATTATATTTTTTTTTTCTTAATAAATCCGTATAATTTTCTAAAAAAAAATTATGTTCCTTAATCAAATATAAGTACTTTATAGATAATAAAGTTTCATCAGAATGATTTTTAATCAAGAAAGTATTTAATATTTGTTTAATCTTTAAAAATTCATTTAAATTTTTCATATTATAGGCTAACTATTTTGTGATAAATATTTTTTTGAAATATGTTTTTTTTTAGCTCATTTGTAACTTTTTCTATATCTGATATATAATTGACAGATTGAGAATTGTTTTTAATAAATATAGATTGAATATTAATCTTATTATCTAAAAATTTAAATTGCTCTATTGATAATTGAATTTCTTTTTTTGATTTAGACAACTTTGTGTATTGTTTTAGAAAATCACTTTTAAAAATCATTATTCCTAAAATCTTTCTTATTTTATCTTTTTTATTTTTATCTTGTATTCTAAAGAAATTATTTATTTCACCTTTTTTATTAATATTACATTTAACAATTGATTCATCATTATATTGACTTTTATTTATAGATGAAATTGTATTGTACATATTATAGTTCGGATTTTTTTTTATAAATTTAATTATATTATTTATATCTTTGGGATAAAATAAAGGTTCATCACCTTGAAGTATTATAATATATTTTGAATGTATTTTATTAATTACTTCTGAAACTCTACTTGTTCCATTTAAATGTTTTTTTTTTGTAATTAATATTTTTCCTTTATTTCTTTTAACTATATCAACAATTTTTTTACTTGATGTTGCTACATAAACGTTATTGTTTTTTACATTACTTAATAAAGCTCTTCTTCTAACATGCTCTATCATAGGTAGTTTTAATATTGGATAAATTATTTTTTTTCTAAATCTTAAAGAGTTTAATCTGGCTGGAATTACTATGCTAAATTCATCTGAATTCATTGAGGAAAAACGCCGCAATCCAAATTAATATTTTGACCTGTAATTGAGGAAGAGTTAGAACTTGATAAAAAATAACAGAGTTCAGCAACATCATTGCCAGTAGGTAGTTTTCCTAATGCTGAATTAGAAACAGTAAATTCTTTTAAAAAATTATCTATTTTTTTATTTGCCGGAGAATATTTATTTTTTAAAGCTTTAATCAAACCAGGTGTTTTTATTAATACTGGACAAATAGAATTTACTCTTATTCCTTTGCAACCTAACTCTTTAGCTAAAGACTGAGTTAAGCCTGTGATTGCAAATTTACAACTTGAATAAATTGAATTATTTTTTGATCCTCTTTTTCCAGCAATAGATGATATATTTATTATTGAAGAACCTGGTTTTAATTTTTTTGATGCTTGTTTACATCCCCAAACAGCTGAAAAATAATTATTTAACACCATTTTATTTAAAAATTTTTGATCAACTTTATCTATAGGTCTCCAATCACTTAATCCCACATTATTTATATAAACATCTATATTCCCATATTTTTTAAGAGTTTTAATAATCAATTTTTTATGAGAAATTTCTTTTGAGAAATCACCAGATATTTTAAGTAAATTTTTATTTTTTAAATTTAAATTACTAATTTTTCTAGCAGAGACTACTACATTGAAATTTCTTTTTAAAAATAATTTTGTTATATCTAAACCAATACCTTTGGTACCCCCTATTATTACAGCAGTTCTATTATTTAACATTTAAATAGTCATAGCAGTAAATCCACCATCAACAGGTATTTCTGCTCCAGTTACAAATTTAGAAGAGTCACTTGCTAACCATAATGTAGCTCCTATTAACTCTTCTGTTTCCCCAAATCTTTTCATTGGGGTATGGTTAAAAATTTTAGACTTTCTATTTTTATCAATAAAATTTTTAAGATTCCATTTTGTAGGAAAAAAACCAGGTCTTAATGAATTTACTCTAACATTATATTTTGCAAATTCTCTAGCTAAATTTTGAGTTAAATTCTTAATAGCAGATTTCGAAGCTGAATAAGCAAAAGCTCTAGATAATGGTGGTCCAGATGAGGCTGATGAAATATTGATTATAGATCCCTTTTTATTTTTAACCATATATTGACCAAAAACCTGGCATGAAAGAAAAGTTGAATTCAATTGTGATTTAATTACTTCATTCCATTCTTTTTCACTAATTTTAAAAAAATCTAAAGATGAATTAATTCCTGAACCGTTTACAACAACATCAATTGATTGATATTTTTTTAATATTTTTTTTAATGCTTTAATATGATCATTCTTTTTTGTGGAGTCAATTTTTAAACATAAATAATCAAGCTTTCCTAATTTTTTTAATTTTAGTGAAATATTATCAAGATTTTTTTTTCTAATATCCAATAAAACAACTTTTGAGCCAGCTAGAAGAAACCCTTCCGCCAATTTACTACAAATATGCCCTCCGCCACCAAAAATAACTATAACTTTTTCTTTTAAATTAAATAAATTATCTAAATAGCTCATTTAATTTCCTTTATTATATTTCTTAAAAATTCTGCTGATTTCCAGAATAAAAAAAGATCTGAACCCAAAATAATATAAGTATAACCTTGTTTAAAAAGATCATTAATTTTATTTTTTTTTATGTCTGCAACCTGAGTACCTACACTAACATTATATTTATTACATAGTTTAATAATATATTCGCAGGATTTTTTAACTTCTTTATGCTCAGTTTCACCAGGATAGCCAAGTGATCCAGCAAGATCATAAGGTCCAATCATTATAGCATCTAAAATTTTTAATTTAAGAATTTTTTCAAGGTTATCTATTCCGGTAATATTTTCTATTTGACCAACCATAATTGATGATGAATTCCATTTCTTAAAATAATTTTTTGATTCAAAACCATATAATTGTGCTCTATTAACACCATATGATCTCTTGCCAATAGGTGGGTACTTTATTTTATTTTTTAGATCATTAAGTTGATCTGTATTTTCTAAAGTTGTAATAAACAAACCATCTGAACCAAAATCAAGTAAGGGTTTTATCCAATCATTACTATGACTTACTGGACGTGGTAAACAAGGTACTTGAAAACTTTGTGAAATTTGGATTATAGATTGAGCTTGATTCATAGAAATTGGTGAATGCTCCATATCAATTGCTAAGAAATCAAAACCAACATAAGATAAAATTTCAATTATTGATGGCTGACTAAAAGAAACCCAACCTCCAAAAATTCTTTCCCTATTTCTAAATTTTTTTTTTAATTTTAAAGTATTTTTTATATTTAAAATCATATCTAATGAATATTATTTGTTAAAATTTTTTTTATTGCTTTATGAAGATGAAGTAAACCAGTTAATTCATTATTGTCATTAAGTACTGGTAGATCCCATATTTCTTTTGTTTCCATAATTTCTATAGCATGATTGAGGCTATCATTCTCATATATTGTTGTAGCATCTTTTTTGATATATTTAGTTGTGTAATCTAAAAAATATGAGGCAAGCGGCTTTTGAACATTGCTTAAATTTCTTCTTAAATCTCCATCAGTTAGTATTCCAGATAATTTATTATTTTTATCAACAACGCAAATAATTCCCAATCTATAATTGTCCATCAATTCAATTGAATCTTTTAAAAAATCTGTTGTTTTTGCAATAGGAAACTTTCCTACTTCTAACATAACTTCATGAACTTTAAATTTTTTTTCAATCAACTTTGATATCTCCAAATTCTTTATCTAATTTTAATTTTGTTTCAAATAATACTTTTGCTTGTCTCAAGATAGGATCCAAGTATTTAATATTTAAAACAGTATTCGGATCTGATAAAGCATTTTTAGGATCGTCATGAACTTCCATAAACAGAGCATCAATTCCAATAGCAATACTTGATCTTACTAAAAAAGGAATAAACTCTCTTTCACCTCCAGAAATATTTCCAGCCGAGGTTGGCAATTGAATAGAATGTGTTGCGTCATAACATGTTGGATAACCAGTTTCAGCCATTATTGGGAGAGATTTCATATCATTAACAAGCATATTATATCCAAAAAAAGTTCCTCTTTCTGTTAATATCACTTTATTATTACCAAAATTTTCTAATTTATTAACAGAATTTTTCATATTCCAAGGACTCATAAATTGACCTTTTTTTAGAAGAATAGGTTTATTTGTTTTTGCAGCTGCTTCTAATATTGAAGTTTGTCTACATAGGTAAGCAGGTATTTGAATTAAATCACATACTTCAGCAGTAGAAGAAGCCCATGAAGGATCAGAAAAATCTGAAACAACAGGAATATTAAAAGTACTTCTAACTTCTGATAAAATTTTTAGTCCCTTTTCAAGACCTACGCCTCTAAAACTTTTATTTGATGATCTGCAATCCTTATCATAACATGATTTATAAATAAATTTAATATCAATTTTATTACAAATTTCATATATTAGTTCAGCCATTTTTAAGGCATGATCTCTATTTTCAATTGCACAAGGACCTCCAATAAAAACTAAATCTTTCTTTTTTCCAATATTGATTTTTTCAACATCTCCATAACCAATATCAAAAGATTTTTTTTCTAGCATGTCCTTATAAAAGCTGTTTATAAAGATTATAATATTTGATTTTACCCATGAAGTACATCAAAATATTTACTATAATATTTAAAAATTACTGGTCTGGGAAAATACATTTTTGAAAAAATTTTTACAAATTTTATTTTTTTATCATTATTCTCAAATGAAGCCTTTGTAGTGTTAAAACTATTTAATTTAAATTTTTTATCATCAATAATCTTATTTTCTGAATCATAAGTTTTTATTCTATATTTTACATTCATATTTTCTGAATTTGTAAAAACGAGATCAAATTTGTCACAATCATTAAAAGTTAATTGAGGAAAATATTCATTAATAAAAAATGACATAGTCATTAATGATTTAATTTTATTTTTTTTGCTTAAGTATGCTGAATTATGATTTCCATGAACAAAATTCCAAAATATTGAATTGTCACTAAAGCCTAAATAACCTCTTTCTGTTACAAAGGATTTATTTTTAACTAGTAATTCATTTTCATTAAAATTATGAAAAACATAAAAAGAACCATAATTTGATTTTAAATTTAAATCAGAAAAAATAATTTTTTTAGTCTCAAAAGGTTTTAATGTAAAATTTAATACTTTTAAAAATTCACCAGTATTAGAAAAAATATAAATTTTAACAAAATCTTTTTGTTTAATTTGTGGATTTGTATGAGAAGCTATATTTGATAAAAAAAAAACAGTTTTAATAAAATCATTTCTGTAAAAAAAAGAGTCACTTACAGATGCGTATTTATTAATCGGATAATTATATATTAGTGGTTTTATTTTAAGAAAATTTCTTAAAAAATAAATTAATTTTTTAATATACATTTTCATGATTTCCAAAAACTTTTTTTTAAGCGCTGAAATAAGAATCTATTACCATGAACTACATATTCTGTTGGAGGATGGGTATGCTCCAAAGACATTCTTTCAGAATTGTCTATAGAGAAGTATATTGGAATACCTCCACCTGTTTTTGAAGTAAATATATACATATTAGAATTAAAATTAATTTTTAAATTATTTAAATCTATTAAATTAACTGTATTAGTATAACAATTTAAACTCGAAATTATTTTTTTATCAGAGTTGAGAATATCTAAATTAAATTCTTTAATCTCTGGAAGATAATTAAGATTTACAAGATAGAAATAATTTTTGATACTAGGATGATTTTGTATCATCGGGGAACAACTAACAAGTGTTAAGTTTTTTTGAATCATTGCTCCAGGTAATTCACCTTGATATGAGGTAGATGAATTAACACTTTTAATTTTAATATTTGCTCGCCATGCTATTTTTGAAATATGATATTTTTCATCTTTTAAAGCAGCAGTATTATTTTGCTTTTCTTTATTGAGACTGAAGAAAACTGAATGATTATTTAAATCTAAATTTAAATCTTTACTATTTATTGTAATAGTTTGATTTGCATCTAGAGAACATATATCATTAAATATCCATTCCTTTCCATTTGAATAAAAATAATGCAATATCAACTTTTTTGATTTGGAATATGAAAATATTGGTGAAGGTGATACATTGACAATATCAATCTCAGAATTTAAATTTTTTAATGGAGGTTTTAATAAAAAAAAATAATTCATATTTTATAAATCTCTGATTTTTGTGCATGGATTTCCAGCATATATTGAATTTTTATCACAATTCTTAGTTACCACACTCCCAGCACCTATTACTGTATTGTCTCCAATTATCACCCCTTTCAATATTATTGAATTCATTCCAATCCAACAATTTTGACCAATAATTATATTTTCTCCAACATCTTTAGTATTGATTCTTTTAGTTAAATTATTAACTTGATGACCATCAAAGTCTATTATGATTGTATTTGGCGCAATGATTGTATTTTTTCCTATCTCAATACTTTTTTTAGAAACAATTGTAGTACCATTGATACCTACATTATCACTTATTTTAATAATACCTCCTCTGATACTTGTGAGTCTACAATTAGAAAATAATGTAATATAAGACCTCATTGAAGAACTTACTCCATGAAAATTATTACCAATACTAATTTTACCATTTCCATCAATTAGTAATCTTAAAATACCCCATAACTTATAATTTTTTCCAATAGTGAAAGAATTAGGGTAAAAAAATTTATTAAATGTAATAGAAACTATTCCAATAATAAAAGTAAATCTCTCAAATAAATAAAATTTAATATCTACATTTTTAAAAATATTATTTAATCTTTTAAGCATTAATTTAATATGTTTTTAGTAATTATTTTATTTTTATCATTAAATTAATTATTAAGTATACTATTTATATTAACATCTAAATCATTAATTAATTTTTTAAAGAATATTCCAATTGTTCGGATTAATTATATTTTCATCTTTTATAGATAATTTTGGGCTTATTTGTATATTTTTCAATTTCAATGCATTGTTAAATTTAATAACATGACTTGAATTATCTACGCCAAATACTATTGAGCTTACTAATTTTTCTTGTTTAACAAAGTTAATGGCATACTCATAATCCTTTAATTTTGTTTTTTTTAATTCATCTTGAAAATATTTAAAATGTTTATCCCATTTATTAAAATATCTATTTCTGTCAGTCATTAATAACAAACCTTGTAAAAAAATTGATCTAGCATGAAATTCAATTTTACTTTCCTTTAAATCATTTAACAAGTTTGAAGTAATAACATTTCTATTAAAAATATTTAATGGACCTTGAACTATGTCCGGTGAAAAATATTTTTTATAAGAATAATATTCTTCTGGTTTATAAATTGAAAAACCAATTTTATTTATTATTTTTTTCTTTTTTAAATTCAATAATATTAAATATATTTTTTTTAATTCATTTAGTTTATACTTTTTTGGTTGATGCAATAAAACAGAATACAATTTTTTTATTTTTAATGAATTAATTATTTTATAAATTGAATTCTCAATTGTTGGTTCAGATATATTTTTGGTATAATTTATTTTTGTAATTATTTTAAATCTCGAAAGATTATAACTAGATAAAATTTGATGAACATTGCCATAACTTTCAGCAGTATCAAGATAAAAAATTCCTGATTTGTAAGCAGTATCTAAAATTCTATATATGTTACTTTTAGTTAATTTCTTAAAATTATTTTTTACTCCATAATTTAAACCAAACTGTGCAGTTCCCAATATAATTTTCATTCTAATACTTTATGAAGTTGTTGAATAATATACTTTTGTTCATTTATAGATAAATCATAATATAAAGGAAGTGTTAAGCAGTTATTATAATAATAAATTGAGTTAGGATAATTTGATATATTTATTTTAAATCTCCTATAATAATGTTGAAGGAAAATTGGTAAATAATGTACCTGAGTTCCAATTCTCAAAATTTTAAGTTTTTTCATTAATTCATTTCTTGAAATACCTATTTTTTTAAAATTAATTTTTACTATATAAATATGATTAGAACTTATTTTAAAGTTTACTTTTTGAAAAGGCTCACAATTCTTAAATTTTTTAAAAAATTTATTATAATTATTAACTAATAATATTCTTTTATGTAAAAATTTTTTAATTTTTGCCATTTGACTTATAGCTAGAGAGCTTTGAATATCAGTTATTCTATAATGAAATCCAAGTTGTTGCATTTCATAATACCAAATATTTTTTTTCTTTGAAGACTCGTAGGCATATTTATTATTAAAAAATTTATCGTCTTTTTTATTTATTCCGTGACTTCTTAATCTCAAAAGTTCTCTATAAAATTTTTCATTATTTGTCGTTATTAATCCACCTTCTCCAGCCGCAGCAATTTTAACAGGATGAAATGAAAAAACACACATGTCTGAGTATTTGCATGATCCAACCCTACTACCATCTTTATATTTTGCTCCTAAAGCATGAGCTGAATCTTCAATAATTATTTGATTGTTTTTTCTTGTATAATTATAAATTTTTTTTAAATCAACTGGATACCCTGCAAAATGAACAGGAAATATAGCTTTTATAGATTTATTTTTTTTTATTAATTCGAATAATTTATTAGTATCTATATTTAATGTCTTATCATCTATATCAACAAAATAAGGTTTAGATTTTTGATAAAGTCCAGCATTTGAAGTAGATACAAATGAAATAGGAGATGTTACAAAACTATTATTTTTATTCAAACCGGCTACTATTGCACATAGATGTAGACCCGCTGTACAACTTGATACCGCAATAGCGTATTTAGCTCCAACATATTTTTTTACAGTATTTTCAAAGTCTAATATCTGACTACCTTGAGTTAATTCTCCACTTTTCAAAGTATTAGTTACATTTAAAATATCATTTCTATCAAGATGGTGTCTACCATATGGTATTACTTTAATATTTTTATTTAAAAATCTATTATTTTTAACTTCTCTTAACATTTTGTTTATTGATGGAAATTTATAATTTAATGAATTAATTATTTTTTTATTTGATAAAGAAAGATTTTTAGGTCTAATTACAAGTTTCTTATCTTTAATAGATATAGGAACTACCAAATCTTCATTTAAATTAAAAATATTTGCAATTTTTTTACCAAATAAAAATTTACTTATTGATTTATTTGAAGTAACATTAAATATTCCGCTTTTGTTACTATTAAATAATTTTTCAATTACTAATGATAGAACTTTAATGCTAACTGGATTAAAATAAACATCATCAAATAAATAAATTTTTTTTCCTATAGATAAATTGTTATATATATGATCCAAAAAAGATAATTTAGTTAATGGACCCCAGTCAAAAAAATTAGTTCTTAATATTATTGATTTTTTGTTTTCCTTTAATATAGTTTTTTCACTAAGTAATTTTGTTTTAGCATATACATTTAAAGGTGAAGGGAATGATTTTTCAGAATTATAAACATTTTCATCATTAAATAAATGATCTGTTGAAATATAAATAAATTTGCATCCAATTAATGAGCTAATTTTTGCCAACTCTCTAGAATATTTAACATTACTTTCATATGCTATTTTTGGAAATTTTTCAGATTTTTCAATATCTGTCATACCTGCGGTATGAATTATTATATTAGGTTTAAATTCTAATATTTTTTTTTTAATAGATGAATAACTCTTAGAATCTATTAAATCATAATCAGTATTTGAGACTAAATTTTCATACTTTCTTAAAGATGATCTAATTTTGTAAGAATTTAAATATTGTATTAGATTTGTTGCTAGTAAACCATTTCCCCCAGTAATATAAATAGATTTCATTCAATTAAATTATTCTTAATCCATTTTTTCAATTGATTTTTATCCATCCAATCAGAATTATTTTCAGAGGAGTAGTAAAAGTTTTTTTTAACTTTTATGCCTTTGCCTATTCTTTTTTTATCTTTGTAAAGGTCGTAAATAGAAGGTAAAATTTTAAAATATTCTTTATATTCATAAGTAAATGGCGAATCTTCTTTGCCTATCATTTGTTCATGAATTTTTTCACCTGGTCTTATTCCAATATATTTTATTTTAGATTTAGTAGATATAGATTTAGCTATATCAACTATATTCATAGAAGGTATTTTTTTTATATAAATTTCTCCACCATATGAGGTTTTAAATGCATCTAGAACTAGTTTAACAGCTTCTTCTAAAGATATCATAAACCTTGTCATTTCTTTATGAGTAATAGTAATGGTTTTTTTATTTTTGACTTGATTGTAAAAAAAAGGAATTACAGAGCCTCTTGATCCCATAACATTTCCATATCTGACAATAGAAAAAATTGTTCCTTTGTTTAAATTTGCATTTGCTGAAACAAATAATTTATCAGAAGCTAATTTAGTAGCCCCATATAGATTAATAGGACTGGAAGCTTTATCGGTAGACAAAGCAACCACTTTTTTTACTTTATTATAATTACATGCCTCGATAACATTCATAGCACCAAGAATATTTGTTTTTACACATTCAAATGGATTTAATTCAGCTGTTGGGACTATTTTTGTTGCAGCAGCATGAACAAGATAATCTACATCAGCGCTAGCTCTTATTAGTGACTCTTTATCTCTAACATCACCAATTATAAACTTTAATAATGGATTATTTTTTAATTCTAGTGATAAATTCCATTGTTTCATTTCATCTCTAGAATAGATTATAATTTTTTTTGTTTTATATTTTTTTAATATAAAATTTATAAAATGTTTTCCAAAAGAACCAGTTCCACCTGTTATCATTACAGTCTTATTGTTAAACATCTTTATCCCATTTATATTCTCTAAACCAAGATTCAGGAATACAATTATTTATTTTTGAAATTTGTTTTTTAGTTAAAACTTGTTTCCATTCATTTGTATCACCTTTTCTTAAGTGACTTTTTTTGTTAAATTTTGGTTTTTTTGGCATTTTAAAAATAGATTTATCTAAATTATAGAAATCTAAGATCTTTGAGAAATAATTATTCATATTTTCAACTAATAGTTCATAGTTTAAATATAGTATTTCACCATTAAAATAATTATTATTTTTTACTTCAAGCCAATTTTTAATC
>MDTG01389849.1_pt1 | contig 22686 bp, 16 predicted proteins | sample 811421 | NCBI WGS metagenome assembly MDTG01 (sample SAMN05326645, study PRJNA326480) | marine metagenome | isolation source: seawater | place: Pacific Ocean: South East | collected 2011
CTGTCTGGACTCTCCCGCCGGCCACTACGTGGACTACAGCGCCGCCACCTCTCCGACACCATGCCCCGCAGGAACATACAACCCATCCGAGGGCTCCAGCGATTCTTCCGAATGTCTAGGCGCAGACCCGGGGAACTATTCCTCTTCTGATGGCCAAGCCAATCAGGAACCATGCTCGGAGGGAACCTATCAGCCCCTCTCGGGCCAGGCCTCCTGCCTGGAAGCCGACCCAGGGAACTACGTCGGCTCAGAGGGGTCAATAGCCCAGTATGAGTGCGACACTGGGTCATACCAACCATCCACTGGTTCTGCAACTTGTTTCGAGGCAGAGGCCGGTCACTACGTCGATGGCCTTGGGCAGTCATCCCAGACCCCTTGTCCAGAGGGCACCTATAACCCATCTACAGGGGCCAACTCCTCCGCGGAGTGCAGCGCCGCCGATCCTGGCCACTATGTTGCCAACCCCGGCTCTGATTCGCAGACCCCCTGCTCAGAAGGGACATACCAGCCCAATTCGGGAAGATCATCGTGTGTGGATGCAGACCCCGGCCACTTCGTTAGTACCGATGGTTCGAGTGACCAGTCTCAGTGCCCTGCTGGAACCTACAATCCCCAGACTGGCTCTACATCCCCCTATGACTGCCTGGATGCCGATCCCGGAAGTTACGTTCAGTCGCCGGCTAGTTCGGGCCAAGAGAAGTGCAGCCCAGGAAGCTTCCAGCCCGACCCAGGGCAGACGTCCTGTAACCCATCTCAACCAGGATTCTACGCACCAAGCGAAGGCCAAGATCAGCAGACACCAGCACCTCTTGACTTCTATGTTTCAGAGGCATCAAGCACAACTTTGGAACAGTGCCCTGAATCGCACATAACCCTCCAGGAAGGAGCAGAATCGGCGGATGAATGCTATTCTGATTTGGATGGTGACAGAGTCCATGATGACATAGATGAAGATGACGACGGAGACGGTATCGATGATGCCTATGACCATTGCCCGCAGGGTTTGCTGGGTTGGACTAGCACCTCGGAGAATGACTATGACGTGGATGGGTGCAATGACTCAGAAGAGGACGAGGATGACGACAATGATGGATTCCCCGATTCCGAAGACGCACTCCCTCTAGACTTCGGCGAGTGGGTAGATAGCGACATGGATGGGATTGGCGACAACTCCGATACTGATGACGACAATGACGGGCTATCTGATGTTGACGAGGAGGCTGCTGGATCCAATCGACTCGATACCGACACAGACGACGACAACTTCGAAGACGGCGTCGATGCCTTCCCTGTTGATCCCACTGAGTGGTCAGACACTGACGGGGACGGATACGGGGATAACGGCGATGCATTCCCCGAGGACCCAGACAGGCACTTGGAGCCAGACAGCATGGCAAAGTACGCATTCTTGGGCGCGGCTTTGGTCATAATCTCACTAATAGGGCTCGGTGGCTGGATGGTGATGCGCAGAAGATCAGTAAGTGAGCCGGTGAAGGAGTCAATCCAAACCGAGGAGGCTTCACTTGTCGATATTCGACAAACCGTAATCGAGGAGCCAATGCAGCTCGAATCCTCATCTGACGCGAATGAGTCTGAGGCCATTGAAACCAGTCTACCTGAAGTCATCGATGAGAGTGTTGAGGATGAACGAGTGCCGACATTCGAAGAATCAAAAATCGAGCCTGAGGCCTCGAAAATTGCTGCTCCTGATGATGCAAGGATGAATGAGCACGGGCAACTGGTCTGGACAGAACTATCCGGATCAGTCTATTGCCAGAATCCAGATGGCAGCATCATGGTATTCGATCCCATGTCCGGAACCTGGAAGGGCGTAGATCAGTAGTCAGAGGACTATCGCATTTGCGCCCCATGCTAGGCCGCCACCGAAAGCAGCTGTAACAATCAGTGAACCCGGGCCAACCAATCCTTCTTCGATAGCCTCCTTCAGGGCAATGGGGACACTAGCTCCAGCAGTATTCCCATACTTGTGCAGATTTGTGAATGTCTTGGACATAGGCAGCCCTAGGTTCTTCATCCCGGCCTCGATAATGTTGATGTTTGCCTGATGTGGTATGATCAGGTCCACTTCATCCAGGGTCTTGCCAACTCTTTCTAGCACCTCTCGGACCGCCTGCGGAAACGCCTCAATAGCAAAGTTCCACACTGCTCTACCATCCATGTGGAAATACTGCATCCCTTCCACGAAACCCTCTGAAGGAATCGGCGTCCTGACGCCTCCTGCTGGGATCTCTATCACCGATGAGCCAGAACCATCCGATAATAGCCAAGAACCTAGAATTCCGCGCCCACTTTCCACCTTGGAAATAACTGCTGCACCCGCACCGTCCCCAAATAGTACGCAAGTAGACCTATCCTCCCAGTTCAGTATCCTGGAGTAAATCTCCGAACCAACCACCAAGACATTGTCGTATCCAGGGGTCCCTACATACCTCGAGCCGACGTCTAGGGCATGCACCCACCCTGCACAGACTGCATTGATGTCGAATGCAGCGCAATCCGTACATCCCAATTTTTCCTGGACGATCCCGGCCGTCGAGGAAAGTGGAACGTCTGGGGATGAAGTTGCTAGGATGATCATGTCAATATCAGAAGCTTCTAGGCCAGCATCATCCATTGCAATCTTGCAAGCCTCCACCGCCAAATCCGATGTGGAAACTCCTGGTTCGGCTATTCGCCTCTTCTTCATCCCAGTCTTTGTTGTTATCCATTCGTCACTGGTCTCCACTATCTCGGCCCAGTCCTCATTGGTCATCTCATTAGGGGGTACGTAGGAACCGATACCTACTATTCCAACTGGCGCCACAGTGCTGCTTTCGAACAAGAGTGGACTTTCACTGTTGCTGAGTCAATCGTGCTTGACACACACGTTAGTGGCCTCTGAGAAGAATCCCAGACTCCACTTCCCGCCTTCCCTTCCAACTCCGCTATCTTTCACCCCTCCAAAGGGCGCTCTGAGATCACGATGAAGCCAAGTGTTCACCCAAACCATTCCGGTGTGTATTGAATCGGCAATCCTCCTGCCCCTTTCTAGATCGCCAGTCCAGACGCTACCTGCAAGCCCGTATCGGGTGTTATTGGCTATTCCAATAGCCTCACTATCCTTGGAGAAGCGGTGTACAGAGACGACCGGCCCGAATATCTCCTCAGTCGAGCACCTAGAGTCGACACTTAGTCCAGTAATCACGGTAGGCGCAATCCAGTTTCCATTCGACAATCGTTCTGGGAGGCATGGATATCCGCCAGTTACTATTGTTCCACCTTCCTCCTTCGCTAACTCGATGTAGCCTTCCACCTTCCTAAGGTGTTCCGCTGAAATCAACGCCCCTAGGTCAGTCCCCTCATCAGAGGGGTCCCCTACAGTCATCGACTCGACTTCCTCAATGAATCGCTCCATGAATTCGTCATAAATTCCGTCTTGGACTAGAATTCTACTTCCACAAAGACAGACTTGACCCTGATTCATGAAACCGGATCTAACCACGCCCTTGATTGTAGACTCAATGTCGCAGTCCTCCAGGACTATGCTAGAGTTCTTCCCTCCAAGCTCCAAGCTGAGCTTCTTGAATTGTGGCGCTGCGGCTTCTGCGACTTTAGATCCCGTCGACGTCCCCCCTGTGAATGATACTAGGTCCACATCATCATGAGAGACAAGGCTGCTACCGGCCCCCAGGCCATCCCCGTGAACCAAATTGACGACCCCTTCAGGAAGTCCTACTTCGTGTATTACTTCCATGAGTAGATTTGCTGTCATCGGCGTCAACTCACTCGGTTTACATACCACGGTGTTGCCCATTCCAATGGCAGGTGCAACCTTCCATGATAGCAGGTACAGTGGAAGATTCCAAGGAGTGATTAGTGCTCCAACACCGACCGGCCTGTATGAGACGAAATTAGTAGAGTCGGCCATCTCAAAGATCTCCCCCTCGTGTCTCCTGATTTCATCTGCGAAGAATCTGAAATTTACCACCGATCTATGCGCGTCAACTGTTCTGGCCAGTGAAATTGGTTTTCCAGTATCCTTGCTCTCCAGAGATGCAATTTCTTCATATCTAGATTCTAATCCATCTGCAATCCTGTCCAGCCACCGCGCCCTTTCTTCACCGTCCATGCCGCCCCACTTGGGCTGGGCTTTCCTAGCTGCAAGAATTGCCGAGTCAACATCTGCTGGAGTTGATAGTGGGGCTCTGGCAAACACATTCCCCGTGGATGGCTCTTCGACATCAAGCCATTTTTCTCCGGAATGCCTCTCGAATTTTCCCCCGATATAGTTCATCAGATCCATCAGGAATCACCGACTCCCTCGTTGGAAAAGGGATCCGACCTTGTCATGGCAGATGCATACTCCTTCCAATCCAGGGTGAATCGGTCTCTGTCAGGGTCCCATTCATCCCAAGTTACTACTTCTTCCAGTGCCTCTCTGTACATTTCAGGTACGATTCCCGGAACGATGAATGCCTTCTGACGGTGCAGAGGGTATGGATTCCTCAGAGATATTCCGAGGACCCCAAGGACAGCTCTTGCTACATACCAAGTGGCTTGGCTATTCCAACCATGGGCGATTTTTATTACGATACCAAGTCCATTTGGCCAATCGGGATGATCTATCGCTAACCCCATTAGCCCATCCGCGCCTTCTTTGGCGATTATTTTCCCCTCTCCCGCCTTTAGGCATGTGGAATCAAGCCTATTGAATCCGCCAATTAGATCTGGATGCCTATTCATTGCTTCCCAAATCCAATCCTTATCTCGATTCGTAGCTATTCCAGCGAACATTACAGCGAGCTCGTCCACAGTGTTCGAAACCGTTGGGAAGCCACATCCATCCTTTGCTACTCTCAGTGGCTCCCAATCTGGATTATTCATGTAGTCCCGTAAAACATCGAGGTACAATGGGAACCATGGAGAGCTAGGGAGCGTGTATCCAGCTCTGTTCATCCCCATTTTACGCATTGCTTTCAGGATTGCCGCATGCTCTCCCGAGCAGGTGTGAAACCACCTCCGGGGTCTTCTGACCTGACGTCCGAATTGAATCAGTGGGACATCTAATGGGCATTGCATAAGCCCCCATTCGGATTCAGAAAGAAGGGATTGAGCAGCTGAAACATGCTCAGTATCGCCATTGTGGGAGGAGCAGGCAATCGCCTTTTGCTCCCAATCGAGGTCATCCAAGACGTCTACGAATGGCTTCATCATCAGAGGTTTCATCATGGATCTTCCGTAAACCAAAACGTTTCCACCGAATGAATGGATTATCTCACTACCATGTGCCCAAGCGATTGCCCCATGGATTGTATTTTCTGAAACATCCATCCTCCTGAAATCAACTAGTGGCTCCCACTCAACATCACGGCCCGTGGCTATCCCGTCATGCTTCTCACCAAGTGGATTCGTAGGAAAAACAGCCGATCCTGGTCGACCTGGAGCAACACTGGATGGCTGCTCGGTTTTATGCGCGCTCATTCACTCCCTCCGTTAACCGCCGGTGCGACCTTGGTCATGAATGCCTCCATGTTGCGCTGAACTCTTTCAGAGTCGTGATTGAAGAAGTCGAACCAGCACATCAACCGATCCTCATGATCGAACCTCTCCCTTATTTGTGCGGCCACCTCGCTAACATTGCCAATCACTGCATTATCCGTGGCCCGCTCGACCTTAGATGGGTCGATCGTACCCTCGAGAGCATGCCAATAGGTGGTCAGCGCAGCTCTGGCTTCCTCGCTCGCAGCAGCACTTCTCTCCTCATCAGTCAGTCCGGGTTCATCATTGACGAATACCATAATTGTACGAGGCATCATGTCACGCCCCCACTTCCCTCCTGAAGGATGATAGTGTTCAGTCATGCGTTCGTGTGTCTGTTCGATAATATGAGGGGGAGTAATTGAGAGGTTAAACACCTGAACAGGTGCCCATCTGTTGACTTCGACTTGCAATGCTGCATCGTGACTTCCAAGAACTAGATTTAGCAGCTCTCGACGCCACTCTTGTGGAATCGTCATTATCTCCTCGAAGTTGTATCGGGACGGGATGGCAATTGATTCCGGCAACTCGCCGAGCCCATGAAGCTCGACTGCGGCCCTCTGAACTCTACCCCAATCCTCGTCTGAACGGAAATTCTCTCGAGTTAGGATAGTTTTTCTAATCATCTTGCTCGATATGACTTCTCCGTTCAAGAGCCGAAGGAAAATTTCTGATGCCTCAGCGAAAACCTGTCCTCTGAGGGCTGGCCAGGCCGCCTCCTCCAAGGGGTCACGTGGAACGATCCCATATGGCCGGGCCATGAATTCAAAGCGTCCGGCGGAGAAACCAATGTGTAACTTCCTCCCTTCTTCGGGATTCATTCCATGCAAGGCAAGAAATGAGCCCACTCGCTCGGCCTGCGGAATTGGTCCGCCACTGGCAAGTATCGACATTACAGCACTCCCAACCTCCATACTCTTGGTACGTGCGAACATAGCCGTCGCAACTTGGAAAAAATCTGTGCAGAGCCCAACCTCTCCCGGATAGTGAGGGACAACTGGCTGGGAATTTGACTTCTGGACTTCCGTGGAGAGGTGGGCCTGAGCAACCCAACCGACTCCGAACCCCAGCTCGTCGGCCTTCTCCACCTGATCTAGGAAGTTGGAAAACATCTCCCGCTCAGTCGGGGTATGGCCCGAGGTATCTGGTGTCTGAGAAATAGAGAAGAAGATATCGAACTTCATTCAAATCAATCCTTAGATGGATCGCATTCTTCCGCCATCAACCGCCAAAGAAACTCCCCGAATTCCCCCGCTGCTCGGCAAACAAAGGAACGTTACAGCAGTCGCCGTCTCAAGTGGTTCGATAAGCCGCTGAATAGGAACCGAACTCATCCAATTCTCGCGGACATCCTGCACCGACTTGCCAGTGTTTTCGGAGATTGAACCAGCAAGAGATCCAAGCCTGTCGGTATTGGTGAATCCGGGCATGATATTGTTTATGGTAATGCACGGGTCCAGTTCGCGAGACAGTGATTTCGACCACGATGCCATGGCCCCTCTGAGCGTATTTGACAGTCCGATGTTGTCAATCGGCTCGCGCACAGACGTTGAGATGATGTTCACAATCCTGCCATTACCTGCATTTTTCATTCCGGGGGACAGCATTTGCACTAGCGTGTGAGCGGCGTGGAGGTGCCTACTAAATGGCCCCTCAAAGTCCTCCAGTGTATTCTCAAGCAGGGGCCCCCCAGGAGGGCCACCGGAATTATTGATCAGAATTTGTATGCTTTCCGTCCTGCGGGAGAATGCATCCCTGATGGCCCCAATATCTTCAAGATCGATTACCAAAGCCTCGTGTCCATCCCCATGCATGTCGGCAATCAATGAATCAAGGTCGCTCTGGGAGCGAGCGCAGGCGATCACCCGAGCCCCCGCTCGAGCGAGCATAAGGGCACAAGAACGCCCTATTCCCTTTGAGGCGCCGCAAACTAGGGCGGTCTGCCCTCTCAGTACGTCTTCTGCAAATGGAAACCCGTCTCTCAGTAAATCTTCACTCATTTTTTCACCTAATTCACGTAATGTGCGTACGTCTGCTTTTCCAGCTTCTCCCTGACGGCCTCTAGGATATCTTCGGGAGCATTTCTGAATGTCGGATACTCACTCTCCCCCTGGGGTTGCCGCATGTCAGACCACCGTCCCTCATCATAGGCCATCAGTGCTTCCTTCATCAGAATTCCCGAAAGAACCAGCGTTTCATAGCAGAGATCCTCATAATTCATGCCTCTTTTGACGGGTACTTCACGCTTGAGGAGTATCTCCCCCGTATCTATTCCATTATCGCAGAAATGGCACGTCGATCCGACTTTTATATCGTGGAAAACAGACCATGCCGGAGATGCTGAACCCCTACAGTCCGGCAGAATTCCGGGGTGGGAATTCACAACTCCATGGCGTGGAAATTCCAGAATCTCACCTCTGATTATTCTAGTTCCTCCGAATACTATCAAATCGAGATCCAAACCTTCCAGGAGAGGCATCACCTGGGGAGACTTGTGAATTTCGACGGTCTCTACCAGAATCCCATTCTCCTTCGCCTGTTCTTCTACGGTCGGAGCCACCGGGTTCCCCTCAATCCTCTTCAGAAATTTCTCCCGCTCCTCGTCCCCGATCGGAGAGTCCTCCTCGATAATTATCTCGGGTACGAAACCCTCAGAAAGAATCTGCTGAAGCATTTCCCTGCCGTACGGGTGCTCCTTCAGAAGTAGAAATGCGAACCTCGGCTTGGCCATATCTATCATTCCACGCAGGGGTTATAGATACCCGTTATTTTCGGTCCTTCGCGCAGGCCTAAATTTGGAGAATTTAACACCTATTCAGCCCATCCTTCACGAAAATCTTCCCTTTTTTCTATTTCCCGGTCGATCTTGGCATATGACAATCTGGAAATCCCAGGAGTCCTGTGGTATCCGTCCAAGCCAGAAATAGAGACGCCCCCGAGGCCGTGTAGATCGACGTAACCATCGCTACAAAATCCTTCAGATTCTACCTCGAACCATTCCACAGCACAAGTCATGAATCGGCAACCATTCGCTAACTCAGTATCTTCAACCAGACTCAAACCCATTTTCACCTTTGATTCTTCGACGCAGGGGGCCACCCAACCGCTCACCATCCTGGGGGTCAGTCCAACCTCGTCAAACTCGCTACACCCCCGGGAGTACCTAGCACTGGTCTGATGGGACTCCTCGATTATGTCCTCGTTAACATGACTTAAGGTGCATACTCCTGTAGACTTGATATTATTGTAGGTGTGGGACTCCTCGCCAGGCGGTCTTAGTACGAATCCCATCATCGGAGGGGTCGACCCAAGGTGCACGACAGAGGACACTATGGAAAGGTTGTCCCCAAATTCGGGATGATGAGTTCCTACCAGATTCGCACTCTTGAATCCACTGAGGCTATTCACGAATCTGGCCCTCTTCCTACTTTCCCATTCCATCAGTTCTTCGGACTTCAGGAGCTCACTGCCCATTGTATCACCAAATTATGGGGTAACACGACTTCTGTCTCGAGGGAATAGGACCACTTCTCGGACATTACCGGCCCCTGTCAAGACCATCAGCAATCTGGCTACTCCGAGACCCCAGCCCGCATGCGGGGGGGCCCCATATCGGAATCCATCAGTGTAGAATGCGAAGTCTTCCGGTTCGAGACCCATGTTCCTAAGGTTCTGTTCTAGGACATCCACCCGATGCTCTCTCGCACCGCCGCTGGTCATCTCATCCCGGCCATAATTGAGGTCGAAACCCCTGCTTAGCTGACCTCCAGTGGTACCCTTCTCTTCCTCCTTGTGGTGGATGTAGAATGGCTTCATCGCCATGGGCCATCTGGGGAGAAAGTGGAATCCTGGGTATTTTGCCGCAATTAGGTCACAGTGGTGACTCTCAATGTCATCGCCCCACTCTATCTCGCCCCCTCCGTCTTTGACGATCTCTATCGCGTCACAGTAGGGGATCCTTGGGAATGGGAGACTTGGAACATCCACGGTAACTGCATCCTGCCCCTGGGTGGCTCTGTATTCATTAATGACGTCCATGAGGTCCTGATCGTTATTCGAAACCTCTGTCCAGATATGATGTATCATCCTCTCTTGAACGCCCATCACGTCCTCATCGTCCATCCATGCCCCTTCGATGTCAAAGGAAATGAACTCATTCAGATGGCGGTACGTGTCGTGCTTCTCCGCCCTGAATGCAGGGCCGATTTCGAAAACCCTCTCTAACCCTCCTAGGACTGCCAGTTGTTTGTACAACTGCGGACTCTGTGAAAGGTATGCCTCTGTCTCGAAGTATTTCATCGGGAACAAGTTAGTTCCACCTTCGGCAGCTGCAGCGATGATCTTCGGGCTGTTGATCTCTTGGAAACCCTCCTTGATTAGGTGGTCCCTGCCATACTGCAGGACCTTTGATCTGAGCTGGAACATCGCGTTCACATGCGCCCTTCTAAGGTCTAGGTGCCTATTGTCCAGCCTTACATCCAGTCCCACTTGGACATCGTCGGTAACTCCGACCGGGAGCGGAGCAGCAGCCTCTGCGAGTATCGTACCAGAGGAAACGTTGACTTCGTATTCAGGTGGAGGAACAGGCTCTCCTTCAGCGACCTTAGGCGGCCTTTTCTGGGCAACTGTCCCTGTGACCTGAATCGTCGATTCGCGTGATGCTGACTGGATAGATTCGAATGAACCCTCGTCCATGTTGTCTCTCTTGAGGAAAGCCTGGATATGCCCTGTGCCATCTCGAAGCATCAGGAAACAAATCGCCCCGCGCCCTCTCACGGTTTCCGCATATCCCGCAATTGTGACCTCTGACCCTGCCATCGATGCTCCGTTCTCAGAAACCTGTCCAATCGTATGGGTCCTGTAGGATGTCGGCTCCCATGACGCGCTGTCTCGCATGCCCCTCGCAACAGGTTCGTGTTATCAACGGTGCTCATTCTTCCTCAGAAGTGGCGACCTTAGCCGCTATCAGTAATAGTGCTGTATGGCCAATGGGTGTGTTCCCGGGCCTGACTCCTCCCTTGCTGGCCTTGACCCACCTCCTCTCAATCATCTCTCCGGCCCATTCGATGATTAGTCCATTTTCCTGGGCAACTTCCCATGATTTCTCCAACTGAGATGTAGTCGGGCAATAGCATGCTATCCTTCCCCCTATCCTCAATATGGGTTCCATAATTGGTATGACCAGCCATGGCTCTGCGACATCTATGATCGATGCATCCAACTCTCCGCAGATTTCCGAAACACTCGTACCCACTTCTACCAAATCACCGTCTATCAAATGCCATTCTGGGAATTCGGGGAGTATCTCGGATAGCCTTTCCATATTCGCCCTTCCGACTTCCGCATGCTCCGGACGAGACTCAACTGAAATCAGGGTTCCGGAAGAGCCCATGACATTAGCTAGGTGCATTGCAAGCCCTGCAGATCCATGCCCTCCTTCCAGGACTCTGGAACCAACTCCGATGCCCATCCAGGAAATTAGAAAACCTGAGTCCTTTGCACCAATTACCTGAGCTCTCCGTGCCATGTTTCTGCGAGCCTCGGGTAGTGATGGATCCACAATGGTTAGAGACTTCTGCCCAACAGTTATCCTATCGCCAATAGAATAGCCATCCAGTAGCTCCTCAGCGTCAAATCTTCCAAGCCCCTTGACCTTGACCTCACCGGGCGAGCGCCTCAGCAGATACGCTCTCCCATCATCCTCCCTAAGGGCCACCCACTCGCCACTCACGGCATTCCGAGGACTTCCTGAATATCAATTCCTATGCCGGCTCTAAAGAGCCGTTGCCAAGCAAACCAGAATGCATCATTGTTATACGGGCGTTCACAACGCCTCAATCGATGAGGACAGACCGTATGACGTCGGTGGTCCAAGCCCTGACCGTAACCGGCTTGGTCATTTTCATGTCTTTCTCAGGCATTTCTGATACTGGCTCGGAATCGGATTCACGCGAACAACTGCGTCAAGAAGGCGTGAAAATGTATGCAACCAGTCCAGGCCACACCGTATTCGGGGAATATGTGGGCGCTCACTGGTGCGGCCCGTGCATGAGCAGTGCCTCTCCTTCATTGGATAATCTGAAAACATCAAATCCCGAGGACTTCACGTTCGTATCCTTCTTCGAGTCTTCATCCGGAGGGTGGCCCTCCGACGGGCCAATCAACCGCAGGAGCCACGTCATGGCCGCATCTTCGGGATACCCAACGTTCTCATTCGCCGATCAGCAATCTGGAACCTGCTACAAGGTGGGCGCCGGGGGGACCAATTACTACGATCCCGACTACACAGCAGGAGGGTGCATGGATTCTGACGTTTCCAACTATGCAATGGTGCTGAGCGCCGACCATGACTCCACTACCGATGAGGTCACAATCACTGTGGACTCGACCTATCTCGGCTCACTCTCGTCCGTAACCGTGTACCTGTATGCCGCAGTTACGGAGAAGGTCGGTGGCGACGCATACGACAACGGCGTCAGGCCCCATCACAACTTCAGGGACTGGCTTACCAACAGTGCCAATAATGGATTTGAGCAACTCACCCTCACCCCAAACACCCCCGTCCAGAAATCATGGACAGTGCCCCTAAGTCTGGTAAGAGCAGCTGGCGGCTACACGCAGTTTGAGAATTTCTGGCCGGTGGTTGCTCTGATGGATGGCCCCCACTCGTCCTACAACAACTTCCTCTCAGCCGCAGATCTTGACATGGTCCCACTTGTTGACGTGGGCATTTCCGACTTCACAATCTCGAACAGCAATGGGAATCAAGGCTTCAAGCAGGGCGACACTCTGGAATTGTCAGTCCAAGTCGCAAATAACGGGGTCGATGCATATTCGGATGGAGGTCAGATAACCATCTTCAGGATGGATGGTTCAGACGAGATAGAGGTTTCTTCTACTGGAGTCACCAACCTTGGCCCCGGAGCCACACAGACATTCAGCACCTCATCACAGACCCATGACATTGAGATGGTAAACCTGGGTTCCACCTCATTCAGGGCAAGAATTACTGGTTTGGAAGGGGATAGAGTTTCTTCCAACAACGCGATGGATGAATATGCAATCCACGATCTCCCCCCGACCCCTAGCCAGCCTGCCGCGGTTTCAAGCACCACAATAGACAGGGGGAGCTCGGTCCAGTTCGAAACGAATGCAGTATCCAACGACATGGTCGATGACACAAGTACGATGGATCCAATCATGCAGTATAGCCCCGCTGGAACGGGACTCTGGGACGATGCGTGGATAAGGGACGCCGAGCTACTCGGTACCGGCGATAACGCGAGGTACCTACACACCATTGACACACCCCTCAGTGCCGAGACGGGAGACTACGATCTAAGGGTGAAGTGGCATGACTCTTCCGGCCAGAGTAGTGATTGGCTTCTCTCCGGAAACGCGTTCTATCTACAGAATTCCCTGCCAGTTGTTCTTGGCAATGGAGACTCAGAATTTGCTGGAACTCCCACCGTGAAGGTGGATACGGATGAGAGGGTCTCTGTTTTTGGTCTAGTCAAGGACGCCGAGACCCCACTTTCACTCCTGCAGATAGATAGCAGCTCGTCCAGCTTCATGGAATGGGACGCCGAGAACTGGGAGATAGTTGTTAGATTCCAGGATGTTGTCCTGGATAGCCAGGGTAATCCCATACCCCAGGGGATCCAGTTGACAATCAGTGATGGTGACGATACGAATACAGGACTATTGATGTTCAACGTAATTGAGAACGGGGCCCCTCGCTGGTCCCCTATCCCGACTCAGTCATTCAACGAGGGAGGCTCAACTAGCCTAGGGCTCACTTCATACTTGTCCGATACTAATGCCAACGGCAATCAGGTTTCTGTGGCCGGCATTTCTCTTGAACTACTGTCGATTTCCGACGAGTCCCTAGTCGAGGCTAACATATATGGCCAGACTCTGAACATAAACGCACTAGACGACGACGGTTTCGGAATGGTCGACATAACGGTCAGAGCCGACGATGGTTCCATGGTTTCGGATACGACAATAACCTTCCACCTGCTCAATGTCAATGATGCCCCCAGGATCGACATTTCGGGTCTTGAAGATAACATGATGAAGATAGACGAGGTACTAGAAATACAGATTCTGGATATCATTACCGATGTTGACGATCCGGATGATGAGATATGGGTGACAGCGTCCAATGCCGTTCCCGGAGCAGCGCAATATAACCCGATCACGGGAATCCTGTCCGTCAGTTGGCAAGAGCCCGGATACGAGATAGTCGTCATCACGCTTGAGGACAGGCACGGCGAGTCCTCATCCGTGGATCTCACGTTCAATGTCGTCGACGACCTGCCCCTTGAATGGGACTCCGAACTTCAAGTGACGGTAGACTCCCAAGACTATGGGACAAATCCGACAGTGACAATTTCCAATGTAGGGGAACTCGAGCTTTCCGATACCAGCGTAATCTGGACAGTCTGCAACAGCATAACGGGAATCTGCCACTCGTCCGGAACCTCCTACAATCTTGGGCCATTCATCATCCTCCCCTCATCTGGCGAGGGACTTGGGGCTGGGGACTACTTCACGCTGAGTGTACAGGCAGTCGACCAGGATGGTTTCGATAGAGCCACACAAACCCAGTACAAGACCTTCGCCACCAAGCCTTCTGATGTCTCGGAGGACGTCCCAGGGGATGAAACAGAACCAGACTCCTCCTCTCCATCCGTTCTATCTATGACCACGGTTGGGGTAATGGGTCTGGCATTGCTAGTTTGTATGGTACTGGCAATCGGCCTTGCAACCGCTCTCAGGAGGAGGGGCGAGGACTACGACTATGATCGCCACCAGGATGATTACGCCCTACAGCCAAAAGTGCATGTCCCGGTTACTAAGCCTCCACGCCCCCCCGGGCTAACCCCTCCACCGCCTCCAATTACCATCCCATTGCCCCCCGAGGGGCTTCCAGATGGATGGACCATGGAACAGTGGCACTACTACGGCGAGGAATACCTCAACAGGCGAAAGTGACAGTTTTCACATTTTACATGTCTAACACACCTTCAAGAAGGTGTCAGTATCAGCGAAGGGTGCGGAGGATGCACTATGTCCGGTGATTCAGAGGCCAAAACCAGTCCAGAAGTCCCTGAAGATGACCATTTGGAAACATGGGACGAGGGTCCTGCCTTCGGCATCGGGGAGGACAAAGACCCCGTTTGCGAGGTCCCGGTCGAGGAGTGGATAGACACTATCGACATACAATCAACCGCCAGCGTCCCCATTCCCGAGAAGCTAGTCGACCAGGTGATCGGCCAGGAAGCCGCCTCAATCGTCGTCAAAAAGGCGGCCGAGCAACGCCGTCACATGATTATGGTGGGGGATCCAGGAACTGGAAAGTCGATGCTGGCCCGTTCCATGACTGAGTTTCTGCCCAAAGACAGCCTAGAGGATGTTCTCGTTTACAGGAACGTAGAGGATGAGAATGAGCCAAAGGTCAGGACAGTACCAGCAGGAAGAGGCTCAGCGATAATCTCAGAGAGGAAGGCACAGATTAGGTTGCAGAGAGAGCGCACAAATCGAACCCTCCTTTTCGTGGTCATGGTAATCGGTGCAGCCCTCCTTCTCGCAGTTCTGCAAACAGGCGACATAATGACACTAATTTTCGGATCGTTTCTTTTGATATTCGGATACTTCTTCCTCAGGACTAGGCTAACTGCTGGCGACGAGTCAAACATACCCAAGCTTCTCATAAAGAGGACCAGAAACGATGACCCCCCATTTATCGACGCAACGGGCACTCTAGCCGGGGCACTTCTCGGCGATGTAAGGCACGACCCATTCCAGTCCGGCGCCGATCTGGCCACCCCCGCACATGAGAGGGTTGAGCCCGGGGCTGTCCACAGGGCAAACAAGGGCGTCCTCTACATCGACGAGATCAGGATGCTGAGGATGGAGGAGCAGCAGGCACTCCTAGTCGCCATGCAAGAAGGCGAACTCTCAATCAGCGGTCGCTCCGAGAGGTCGTCAGGGGCACTTACCAAATCAGAACCAGTCCCCACGAACTTCATCCTCGTCGCCGCCGGAAATCTCGACAGTATCCAGCAGATGCACCCAGCCTTGAGGAGCCGTATACGGGGCTATGGGTACGAGGTCTATGTCAACTCAGACATGAGGGACACAGAGAGGAATCGTAGGAGACTCATCAGATTCATCGCGCAGGAGGTAAGGAACGAGCAGAACAAGGACTCAGGACGCTCGATACCCCACTTCAACAGGGACTCCATCGGGCTCGTCCTGAAGGAGGCACAGAGGAGAAGTGGCAGGAGAGGCAGACTCTCCCTAAGGCTCCGAGAGCTCGGGGGGCTGGTCCGAATCGCAGGGGATCTCGCTTCCGAAGAGGGCGCGGATCTCGTGGGAGCCCAGCACATCACACGCGCCAGGGCAATAGCAAAGCCTCTCGAGCAACAGGTCGCCGACAGGTACCTCGAACGCCAGTCCGAGTATGCAATGCTCGTCAACCGCGGAACAAGGGTCGGGAGAATCAACGGCCTAGCAGTCCTCGGCGCGGACAGCGGCCTATCCGACTTCTCCGGAGTCGTCCTCCCAGTGGAGGCCATGGTAACTCCGGCCCAAGGGCGCTCGGGACAGGTCATCGCCACAGGGGGCCTTTCAGATATGGCCAAGGAGAGCGTCACAAACATCAGCGCGGTAGTGAAGAAACTCACAGGCAAAGACATCAAGGATTTCGATCTCCATGTTCAATTCCCCGGCACGCACAACGTAGATGGGGACAGTGCCTCAATTACCATGGCGACAGCAATAATCAGTGCCTTCGAAGGAGTCCCAATAGAGCAAAACCTGGCTATGACCGGATCACTCTCGGTCAGGGGCGAGGTGCTCCCCATAGGTGGCGTGACCGCGAAGATAGAGGCTGCAGCAAAGGCTGGCATAGAGACCGTAATCATCCCTCGTGCAAACCTCCAGGACGTTCTGATAGACGAGAAGTACGAGTCCATGGTCAAGATCCATCCCGTCGACTCGCTGGATGAGGTTCTCCAGTTCGCATTGGTGGGCGCAGAAGAGAAGGTCAGCCTAGTCGAGCGTCTCGCAAAGGTCATTGATACATTCACATCTCAGACCGACAAGCAGCCATCCGCATAGTCCGACCGTTCTAACTAAGTCCCTGTTCCCATTCCTAGGGCGGGGGATGTGATGTCGGAGTCGATACCAGCGGTCGTAGCACACGGGGGTGCCGGGCCAGGGCCAGATAGGCAGAAGAACGTGGAAGAGGCGGTCAAGGTCGCGTCGAAACTCCTTCAATCTGGGGCCTCCGCACTCGAAGCAGCCGTAGAGGCATGCGTCATCTTGGAGGACGATCCGGTCTTCAACGCAGGAACGGGTGGGGTTTTCCGTAACGATGGCTCAGTGCTCCTGGACGCATCCCTCCATCTAAGCGATGGCAGGATGGGTTTCGTGATCGCGATGGAAGACACTCCAAACCCAATACGAGTTGCTGCCGATCTCTTGGATGAGCCAATCAACGGACTCACGGGAGGGGGGGCAAGGTCGTGGGCCGACTCGAAGGGCCACAAAAGGGCCCCGGTCGAGGGGAGGCAGCCTGTGGAAGAGGTCGGTGATACGGTAGGAGTCATTACGAGGGATTCCACTGGCGCAATGGCATGCGCAACTAGTACAGGGGGGTGCAGTTACAGGCCCCCTGGCAGGGTTGGCGATGTCCCACTTCCCGGTTGTGGATTCTGGGCGTCGAGAGACCTCTCAGTAGCAGCTACGGGCGAGGGCGAGGCGATAACCACCGCGCTCCTAAGCTACAGGGTCGGAGAGAGGGCATTACGCGATAACGCCTCAATCCAAGATGCAATGTCTTGGGGCATTTCGGAACTCATTGACGACGGAGTCTCAGTGGGCCTTATTGCACTAGGCAGGGATGGCCCTGGGTCGGGATTTTCAAACACGGATATGCCATGGGCAGAGTGGCATGGCTGAGTGCTGACGAGGTTCGCCGGGGGGATGTGCTTAAGGAGCACTCACCGGTCGCCACGAATGGAGGGATTGAATTGACTGACATTGAAGCTAGAATCCAGCAGATAGCCCAGGTCCTCGCCCAGTTGGACGACAGCCAGGTCCCTCGCAACATCAGGGCTTCCGCCAAGGAGTCTGTCGATCAGTGGCTACTCAATACGGACAAGGATATGGACGTAAGGCTGGGGATGACCGCCTCCAAGCTAGACGAGATATTCAATGACACGAACCTCCCTATCCACTACGGTCCCCTGTGCCTGCAGATTCAGACGGCCCTTGAGACTCTGATGTCGGAAGTCAAAAGGTCATAGAACAGGCTTATGCATTACCGGTGCACACTAGCCGGGAGAGTGTACTGTCAATCGATAAGATTGCCCAGTCAGAGATCACGCGCCGCCTTGGCGCCTCTCTGCTGACTTGGGCCTGAAGTTCTTGTAGCCGCACTTTCGGCATGCCCTAGGCTTCTTGGTGCCCCTGTGGGTGGCAGAGCACTTCATGCATATCCACTTCTTCAGAAGTCGAGCTTCTGCGACAGGGTGCCTCTGAGCCATCAGACCGCCGACCTGCATGCCCTTCATAACCGCTTCGTGAGGTTTGCCACGTATTTTTCGGCACCTCCGGCATCCAAAGCATCAAACACCAACTGCGCCGCCCCAATATACGGTGCCAGCTAGCGTCGTGCTCGGAGCCCAGTGGGGGGACGAGGGAAAGGGGAAGGCGATAGACCAGCTAGCGGCGGACTCAACGTGGGCAGTCAGGTTCCAAGGCGGTAACAATGCAGGACACACCATAGTCCTCGGTGATACGACCCTCAAGCTACATCAGATACCCTCTGGAGTGACCGCGGAGAACTGCAAGCTCGTCCTCGGGGATGGGATGGTCATCGACCCATGGGTCCTCGAGGAGGAACTGGACAGGTGGAGGGAACTCACAGGGGAGAGCCCGGAGGGCAAACGTCTTTTCATCAGCGAGAGGGCCTCGGTAATCCTGCCATTCCACAGGATGTATGACAGTGCGGACAGGGTCGTCGGAACTACCGGCAGGGGGATCGGCCCGGCCTACAGGGATCGGATTGAGAGGGTCGGCATCAGATTCGTAGACTTGGTAGGCGTAGCCTCGGACGAAGCCAAGGTGAGCGAGGCCGCACAGAGGATGAACAAGCAACTCGCAGCAGTAGGCGTCGATGACAAGATAGAGCCCGAAGGGCTAATGTCGGACTTGAAGTGGGTTATAGAGAGGTTCGGAGACGCAATTAGGCCCACTGGGCTGATGGTCGACGAGGCGCTCAGGAATGGCGAGAACGTCCTCTTAGAAGGTGCCCAGGGGGCAATGCTCGACATAGACCAGGGCACCTACCCGTTTGTGACCTCCTCTGTCACTAGCAGGGCAAATGCGACCCATGGCGCTGGGATACACCCCGGACACGTCTCACAGTGCTTCGGAATCTCCAAGGCATACACGACCAGGGTCGGAAACGGCCCCTTCCCGACCGAACTCCCGTACGAGGATGGCCCAGGAAATCACATGGCGATGGTGGGCCATGAATTCGGAACCACAACAGGGAGGCCCAGGAGGACCGGGTGGCTTGACATGGTGGCCCTAAAGGACAGCCACAGGATAAACGGCTACACAGGGCTTGTGCTGACCAAGCTAGACGTGCTGGGCGGTCTCGACGAGATCAAGATATGCATCGGATACGAGCTGGACGGCGAAGTCATCGGAGTCATGCCCACCAGCTGTGACGATCTAGCCAGGTGCATCCCGGTTTACGAGACTCACCCCGGCTTCCCAGCACTGTCCGACGATGAGTGGATAGCCATGGCCGATGGGTCTAGGTCATCAGGCTCGGGCCTAGCCTCAATGCCAGAGGCCGTTCTCAGATACGTCCGCAGGATAGAGGAGCTTTCCGGCATCCCGGTCGTCAGCGTAGGCGTCGGACCGGACCGTCGTGCCTCCATAGCCAGCTCCGGAGGCCCATTCGATGTCGACTCCGTCGAGGCAACCTTCTAATCGGCCGACTCCGGCGGAACCTCATGGGATTCAAGTCCAACGCCCGCAAGAGGCGGAAGGAGGCTGGTCTAGGCTCCAACTCGTCCTCCAAGTCGGACGAGGAGTACGTGGGGGAGGTCAGATGCGATGTCGCAGGATGCCAGAACTGGGCAGACAAGAAGGTCGGTGGACGTAAGCTAGCGTTCGACAGAGCGGCAGATGTTTGGGGCGAGTCTGGACTCAGCAGGGACTCTCGCAGGATCACCGTTTGCAAGTCCTGCTACAGGCACTGGAAGAAGGCCAAGAAGGACGAGCCTACCGAGTGGACTTAGAAAATCCCCAATCGTAACAATGTTAGATGGGTGCCACCAGCGAGCGTCATGCCGGAACAACCCACGAATGAGCCAATATTGGGATATGCTCCAGGAAGTTCCGAAAGAGAGTCTCTGATGGAAGAGATCGACAGGCAGCTGTCCGAGGTCATCGAGATACCCTGCATCATCAATGGCGAGGAGGTCTACACTGGGACCACGACGACCCAAGTCGTGCCTCATGACCACGGGCACGTTATCGCCAAAGTCCACCTTGCAGGCAGAGATCAGATTGAGGCGGCCTGCGATGCAGCGGTCAACGCCCAGGGCGAGTGGATAGGGATGGGCCTCGAGGCAAGGTGCGAGATTTTCGAGAGGTGCGCAGACTTGCTTGCCGGCGACTGGAGGATGAGGGTCAACGCGGCAACCATGCTAAACCAATCCAAGACGGCGTTCCAGGCCGAGATAGACGCTGCATGCGAGCTGATAGACTTCTGGAGGTTCAACTGCCACTATGCCAGGGGCTTCCATGACGACTTCCAGCCCCTGGTCTCTCCCGAGGGCGTCCTGAACACTACTGACATCCGCCCCCTCGAGGGATTCGTACTATCGATAACCCCGTTCAACTTCTCGAGTATCGCTGCGAACCTACCCAGCGCACCGGCAATCGTCGGGTGCACCGGCGTCTGGAAGCCTAGTAGGAACTCATACCTCTCAAACTACGTTCTGATGCAACTCATGATGGAAGCGGGGCTTCCTCCCGGGGTAATCAATTTCCTCCCCGGATCGGGTGCCGAGATCACGGAAGTCGCACTGTCCAACCCCGACTTCGCGGGCCTGCACTTCACTGGCTCGACCGCTACCTTCCAGGGGCTCTGGCAGGAGATAGGGCTGGCACTGCCGGGACTACGGTCATACCCGCGCATAGTGGGCGAGACGGGAGGCAAGGACTTCGTGGTCGCTCACCCGGACTGCGACAGGAGGGGCCTTCTAGTGGCCCTGCTCAGGGGGTCATTCGAGTATCAGGGGCAGAAGTGCTCAGCGGCAAGCCGCGCTTACGTCCCACGGTCCGTATGGGAGGGGATTTCAGAGGACCTGATAACGGAGATTGGCAAAATAAAGATGGGCGATGCCAGGGACTTCACTAACTTCATGACCGCGGTCATCGACAAGAGGGCGTTCGACAAGATCTCCGGATACATCGACAGGGCATCCGAGAGAGACACCTGCGAGATCGTCTGCGGAGGGGGGTATGATGACTCGGTAGGGTACTTCATCGAGCCAACGGTAATCGTAACCACCGATCCGGACTCCGAGTCCATGATAGAGGAGATATTCGGCCCCGTCCTGACAGTCTACCTCTACGACGACGAAGACTTCGAGAGCGTCCTAGAAGTATGTGACAAGGCTTCTCCCTACGCACTGACCGGTTCAATATTCTCGAGCTCCGAGGAGAACGTCCAGAAGGCCTACGAGGCCCTCAGGTTCACTGCCGGGAACTTCTACATCAACGACAAGCCAACCGGGGCCGTAGTGGCCCAGCAGCCATTCGGAGGGGCTAGGGCGTCTGGCACCAACGACAAGGCAGGGGGCCCCCTCAACCTGCTCCGGTGGATATCGCCACGCTCAGTCAAGAGGACCCTCGACATACCCCAGGACTGGACATACCCGTTCATGGGAGCGGACGAATGAGGTCCCAACATTGAATATCCTGTTTCCCATGGGGGAAACGGGGGAGCTTAGTGCTGAGAGGTCGCCGCGAGGCGACGACCCCTTGACCTGATCTGGGTAATACCAGCGGAGGGAGAGAAATGGATACGAATATCGCATACGGATTGATGATTGCAACGCTGGGTGTCTTCGGTTACATCGGATACCAAGCATCGAATGCCAAGGAGATCGAGGCCGATGACTACCTCTCGGCCAGGGGCTCGCAGGACTGGCTGCGAATCGGGCTGAGCCTGTTCGCCTCCGGGATGGGGATATGGATCCTTTTCGGCCCATCGGAGGTCGGCTACTACGGCGGGTTCTGGGATGTAGTCGGCTACGCCGTCTCCGCGTCCACGCCATTCCTACTTCTGGCGTATGTCGGACCGATGATCCGCGAGAGGCTGCCGTCGGGAGTGACTCTGGCCGACTACGTGCGCATCCGCCTAGGCAGGCCAATGCAGGTCTACGTGGGGCTGATTTCGGTGCTGTACATGTTCACCTTCCTGTTCGCCGAGTTCACTGCAATCGGCAAGGGGATGGAGACTCTCTCCGGGATGGAGCCGCTAATCCCCATGGCACTTGTTGGGATTGTCACCGCAGGGTACGTATCCAGAGGCGGCCTTCCAGCATCCCTAGCGACCGACAGAGTCCAGGCGTGGACCATCATGTTCCTCGTGGTGGCCCTCCTGCTCGTTCTTTTCGGCGGAGACATCGGGGGGCTGATTGATGATGCCAGGGCATACAACCCCGAAGACTCCTGGAGCATCGGGTCTATGTCGTACATGGACTCTTTCGAGTCGGGCCTGGCTCTGATCATCGCTATCACCGCTGCTGAGATGTTCTCCCAGGGGAACTGGCAGCGGGCGTGGGCGTCTGAGTCCGACGAGGCCCTGGCCAAGGGGGCATGGCTCGCTGCGGCCCTCGTCCTCCCGCTGGTATTCGTGATGGGCGTCCTCGGGACCGTCGTCGCTGGGCAGGGGGCCGTTACCGACCCATCTGCAGCCTTCTTCTACCTGATTGAGGATGCCGGTGTTCTGTTTGTAGCCGCATTCATCGTCCTTGCAATCGCTCTGGTATGCTCCAGCGTCGATACCCTGCAAAATGCCATTGTGGCTTCGATATCAAGAGA
>MDTG01299265.1_pt1 | contig 22685 bp, 21 predicted proteins | sample 811421 | NCBI WGS metagenome assembly MDTG01 (sample SAMN05326645, study PRJNA326480) | marine metagenome | isolation source: seawater | place: Pacific Ocean: South East | collected 2011
CGGACCGAGCATCGCAGGGGACCCGGCGCAGTTTGCCGGGCGCCTTCGCGGCATGAGCGGTTTTGCCTACTTTTGCCGCACCGATTGTCATGACAAGCGTAGGTCGCGTCAGCTCGCGAAGCGAGCGGCGAAACGGCCTTTGACTTTTTCGTATGAGACCAAGATTAAGGAATCGGATGCCACTGAAGGCGGGTAATGTAAAGGAAAGGCAACGAATCAAACACGTGAGCAATAACATCTTCGACAAAACCGCCATAAAACGCGCCTTCGGCCGCGCCGCCGAAGACTACACCCGGCATGCCCGCCTGCAGGCGGAGGTCGCCGGTCGGCTGCTCGAGCGCCTTGACGGCCTGAAGTTCGAGCCGAAGACCGTCGTCGATCTCGGCTGCGGCCCGGGCGTGCAGGCGAAAGCGCTGTCGCAGCGCTTCCGCGATGCGCGCGTGGTGGCGATGGACTGGTCGCTGCCGATGCTGCATTGCGCCGGCGCCGAACGCGGCTGGCTGCGCAAGCGCTTCGATCGGGTCGCGGCCGACGCCAGTGCCCTGCCGCTGGCCGAATCCAGCGTCGACCTGCTTTATTCCAACCTGATGCTGCAGTGGTCCGACGATCTGCCGGCCATGCTCAACGGCTTCAGGCGCATCCTCAAGCCCGGCGGCCTGGTGCTGTTTTCGACCTTCGGACCGGATACTCTGGTCGAGTTGCGGGAAGCCTGGCGGCGCGTCGACGAACAGCCGCACGTCAGCCCGTTTGCGGACGTGCAGACAATCGGTGACGCGATGATGCGCGCGGGCTTCGGCGAGCCGGTGCTGGATACCGACTGGATTACAACCACGTACACGAAGCCGCGCGCGCTGCTTGATGAACTCAAGGCCATCGGCGCCACCTATGCCGGCAGCGATCGCCAACGCGGCCTTACCGGACCGAGCAAGATCCGGGCACTGCTGGACGCCTACGAATCGACGCGCATGGCTTCGGGCCTGTACCCGGCCACCTGGGAAGTCGTCTACGCCTCGGCCTGGGGCCCCGATGAAGGCGCGCCCATTCGCAACATCCACGGCGAGGAAGCCTCGGTGTCGGTCGCAAGCATCGGCCGGCGGAAGCGCTAGTCGCCGACGTCCCGCCGGGACCGTAGAATTTCTCGAATCAAGTGCCCGATTCGAGCGCAGCGGCGCTGGCTGCAGGTAGTATCGGAACTGTCCAAAGCCACTGGAGGCGAAATGCTGCTGGACACAAGCTGTGAGTTGACATTCGAGATTCCGGCGCCTACGACCTTCGTGCTCATGCTGCGCCCACGGAGCGGGTCGCACCAATGGATCATCAAGGAGGAATACAGGCTGGAACCCAGCACTCCGGTGTCGGAGTTCACCGACCTTTACGGCAATCTCTGCCAGCGTCTGGTCGCGCCCGAGGGGCCGTTCGCGATCAATACCGCCGCCAGGATCATGGTGCCGGATCAGATCGACCGCGCGCCGGGCGCGCCGTTCGTCGAGGTGCAGTACCTTCCCGATGCCGTGCTTACATACCTGCTTCCGAGCCGCTATTGCGAGTCCGATCGCTTCTACAACATGGCCGTCGAGATCACCGCCGACCGGCTCCTGGGCTACGACCAGGTCGAGGCCATCGAAGCGTGGCTACGTTCCAACATCCAGTACATTCCGGGGAGCAGCAACGTGCCGGTATCGGCGGTCGACGTCAACCTCAGGCAATCCGGCGTGTGCCGCGACCTTTCGCACCTGGGCATCGCGTTGTGCCGCAGCCTCAGCATCCCTGCACGGCTGGTGGTCGGCTACCTCCAGGGGCTGGCGCCCATGGATATGCACGCCTGGTTCGAGGCCTATATCGCCGGGCGCTGGTATGCCTTCGACGCAACCCAGGATGAACTGAAGCCGGGTTACGTCGCGATCGGATACGGGCGCGACGCCGCCGACGTTGCTGTCTACAACCAGTTCGGACTGGCCGTCTATCCACTGTCGCAGGAAATCCACGTCGCCCGCGCCGACCCCCCGGCCGACCAGGGCGCTTGATCGGGCATGCAGCCGGAAGACGGCACAGGATTGGCCTCGGGGAACCGGCCGCAAGCCGCTTGCAAGCCGCTGCGTCGATTCCTGCTAATATCGAATTCCAATATCTGAACCGGTGCGGAAATTCAAATGAAACGATCGATTCCTGAAGTGTTCCTGGCGACGGTCATGGCAATGGTCGCGGCGCTCGCGGCCTTTCCGGTCATGGCGCATCACGGCTGGTCGGGCAACACCGCCGGCGAAATCGAAGTGTCCGGCACCGTGGTTACCGGCGTCAGCCTGGCCGGCGCGCACGGCACGATGCAGATCGAGGATGCCGACGGCCACGTCTGGGATATCACGCTGGCGCCCGGGCCGCGCACCCACCGGGCCGGATTGACCGAAGACGTCATCCCGGTCGGCGCAGAGGTCACCGTGTTCGGCGAGCGCAACGAAGACCCGAATGTATTCGAAGCCAAGGTGCGCCGCGTAGTCTGGGGCGAGAAGGTATTCGACGTCTATCCGCCCCAGTAAAGCGGGGCCGGCGCCGCCGGGAGACAATCCATGTATGAATTGATGGCCTGGCTCGAAGGCTCGGCGCTGGCCGATTTCCTGCGCGGGCTGGGGATCTGGACCTATGGCCTGCTCAACCTGGGCCACATCCTCGGCATCGGCAGCCTGTTCGGGGCGATCCTGCTACTCGACCTGAAGCTGATGGGCCTGTGGCGCTCGATACCGGCGGCGAGCCTGATCCGGCCGACAGTACCCTTGGCGGCCATCGGCTTTGCACTGGCCGCGACCAGCGGCATCATGATGCTGTCGTTCAATACCACCGAATACCACGGCAACCCGTTCATCTACGCCAAGTTCCCGATCATCGTCGTCGGCCTGGCGAACGTGGCAATCATCCAGCGACTCGGCGCGTGGCGGCGCGCCGCGGCCGGCGCGCCGGCGGCATCCGGCGATCGGACGGTGCTGGCGATTTTCGGTGCGCTGTCGCTGCTGATCTGGACCAGCGTGATTGCCTGCGGCAGGCTTATCGGCTACTGGTGATTGTTCAGGGCTCGGCTGGACGGGCAAGCGCCGCCTGCTGCGGGTCGCGCGCGCACAGCGCGCGGCCGTCTTCGAAGATGTGCACGGCGTAGTAGCGCAACCCCCCGTCGAACATGAAACCCCAGTGATACATGCCGGGCTCGCCGGCGATCTCGTCGCCGTCGACGGCCGGGCGATTGACCAGCGATTCGCCGCTCCACAGGCAACAGTCGTCGATTGAAAACGGGCTGCGGATACCCTCGCCGCCTGCGGCGTCGGGATCGTGCAGACGCTCCAGTTCTTCCAGCGACGGCAGGCGCCAGTCGCTGTGCCCGGCCAGCTCGAGATCTTCGCAGTACGCCACCGCATCAGGCCACTTGATGTTCTCGCCGTTCGTCCCACGCGCCCACTCCAGGCCGTCGATCACGACGGTCTGGCCGGCCGGACCGTCTTCCGCCTGCGAGTCGGCGGACACCGGCCCCGTGTACGACCCGACGAGCAAGGCCACGAACCCTATCGGAACCAGGTGTTGATGAAAACGCATCGTTTTTCTCCAGTGACGTGATCGAAAGGGAATCGGATTCCAGCGGCACAGTATAGGCGACGCGATCGACCACACCGGTTCATGAACCTGCGCGGGCAGAGCTCGGCGCCAGCGGGACGCGATTCTTCCACCGCTACTGGCCGATCAGCCACCAGCCCACCAACCCAAGCGCGACCGGCGACACGACCAGGGAAATCAGTGCGAACAAGCCGTCGCGCGCGATCAGCGAAATGCCGAAGGCGAACAGCGCGACCCCTGCGAGATTGGCGCTGAAAGGGATGAGTTCGAGCACCGGCATCACCAGCGCCACGCACAACGAAGCCGCCGCGATCACACGGGTCGCGACGGGACTGATGAACACTTCCAGGCGCCGACGTATCAGACGGTCGGCAACGCGCGCCGGTCGCTGCAGGGTGTCCAGCGCCGTCTCCAGCCGCTGTCGCGAAATGGACCGCTGGAGCAGGACGCGCGGCAACCAGAAATACCTTCGGCCGACCAGCAGTTGTACCGCCGTGATGGCGACAAGGAGAGCGGCCAGGGTCGGGACGCCGGGAATGTCGCCGACTAGCGGCGCGAGTACGATGATCCCGGCGAACAGCACGATGCCGCCGAACGAGCGTCGTCCGACATGGACCAGCACCGCTTCCAGATCGACGGGATCGTGATCCCCGTCGATACGACGGATTCTCTCGAGCAGATCTTCCAGCCCGCTGCCAGCCCTTCGCATATCGTCCCGCCCCGGCGCAACGCCGGCGCCGACCGGTTCCGATTCAGTTTCGTTGCAAGGTTTCATCTTGCCCATGCGGTGCCGAGCGCTGGATATGCTATTGTTATTAAAACAAGTTCCAGTACTTCTATCAAACAGGAGGTTCCATGGCTACTGCAACGGACAAGGAACTACAAGAGCTCAAGGACGAGTTTTCCGCGCTCAAGAGCGAACTGTCGGACATGGGCAAGACGCTTTCCCAGCTGGCCAGGAGCGCCAGCAACGAAGGCAGGGATCGTATTCGCGCCGCCGCAGATCATTCGCGCGAGCAGGCGCGCGAGACCTGGGGCGCATTCGAGAAGGAAGTCGAGGAGCGCCCGATGACGAGCCTGGCGATCGCGCTCGGGATCGGCTTCATACTCGGCAAGCTGCTGGACCGCTGAAGCCGGTCACCCGCTCCCGGAGCGCACAATGCTCAAGAAACTGAAGAAACGCCTCGAGACCGGCGTGCTGGTCACCGCGCTGGTCGTGCCGTTGGCCTTGTGCGTATTCGCGTTTCTCGGCCTTGCCTGTTATTTCGCATTCCGGGACATACTCCCGCCGGAGCTCGCCGCATTGGTAACGGCGGCGTGCGGCATCGTGCTGATCGCCTTGATTCTCGTGATCGCGCGAATCGCCAACGCCGGGCGCGGGTCCTCCCCCAGGCACCGGGGCGAGTCTCCCGAATTCAGGGAGGACTTCGAGGACTTCCTGCGCGAGCATGCCGACCCGGTGCTCGCCGAGTGGGTCCGGAACCATCCCGACCGTGCCGCTATCACCACGCTGGTGCTGGGCATCGCGGCCGGTTACAGCGACCAGTTTCGTCACGTCCTTATGGACATGTATTCGCGCTACGCCGAATCCGAGGCCGTGCGCCGCTCCCGACGCCAGGAGTAAACCAGCCGCACCGGCAACCATGAGCGCCTCGGGATCGAAATGCATTCAGCGCCGCAGACGTTGCTGATTCTCTCTCCCGAAACCGGACTCACTCCATCATCTTGTTGAGCTTCCTGGCGATCGTCTCGCGACTTTCACCATACTTTTCCTGGATGCGAGCCACGAGCTCATCGAAGTTGCCCTCGGCCTTGCCGACCTCATCGTCTGTCAGCTCGGCCCACTCCTGCTTGACGTTGGCTGTAAGTTGCTTCCACTTGCCTTTTGCCTGATTCCGTTCCATTACGCACACCTCGAACTCTTTGAACAATCCCCAAGTGTAGTTTCCGACGTGCAATCCGGATACAACATAGGTTAAGGAGCCTCTGAGCAACTCTGCGGCGAACCGGGCTCGCTGCGCAAGAAAGCCTCGGGCAGTTCCAGCGCCGTTGCCCATGCCATCCCCAGGGCCAGCCCCAGCGCGATTCCGGAAGGCGCGGCCCATCCGGCCACAAGCGTTCCCAGCGCGACCGTGCACAACAAGAACGTGCCGGTTGCCGCGCATGCCACAGCACCCGTCCAGTCCAGTTTCCTGGCTACTGTCGCGGTAGCGTTGACCAGCAGCGCGGCGGCCACGGCGACCGGCACCGATGGGAACTCCGCATTCGGGACGTGACCTTCGAGTATGAATCGATCCAGGAAGTAGGCGCCGGCCGCCGCGCCGACGACGCCGACGCCGATTCGGACCGCCGCGACCCAGCCAACCCACCACAGGGCGAGGATCATGAGCGGAAGCGCCAGCCCGACCACACCGGGCCAGTGAAATGCGAGCAGACCACCGCGTGCGATAGAAACCGCTTCGTCGGTTCGAGTCTCACCCATCCACTCGAGCACGGGGAAGTCGATCAACGCCAGCCCGTCGACGGCCCGGGTGTGGCTGAATACCACGCCGATGCCGCCGATCGCGCCCAGAAGGGCAAAAAACGCCAGCGTAAGGCTCAGCCCACGAGCCACTCTCGGGTCGAGCCGGCGGACCAGCCAGCGAAAACCGGGGGCAAGCGCGCGTGCGATGCCCTGGGTGCCAGTCAGGCGAAGCGCCAGCCGAAACAACGCCTCTACCCGACGCCGGTTTGCCGCGATGCGCGCCGCCAACCAGCGAATGAAGACCGCCAGGAGAAACAGGATCAAGACCAGCAGAGCCGCAGTTCCACTCACCTCCTGTATCACGTCCCAGGACGCACCAAGGAAATAGCCGAGCGTTGCGTACACCAATGCCCAGACCAGGCTCGCCGGCACATCGAACAGCACGAAGCGGCGATAGCGGACGTTGGAGGCGCCGGCCAGGAACGGCACGACAATCCGGGTGGGCGTGGATACCCGGCTCAGCACAATGGCCCATTCGCCGCGCCGGTACATGAAATCCCGGGTTTTCCGAATCGCCGGACCGAGAAAGCGTTCAAGCGGCGCCCATTCCAGCACGCGATCGCCCCACCGACGGCCGACGTAGAATCCGGTGGCATTGCCCGCCACGGTCGCCAACGCCACGACTCCCAGCAGAATTTCCATCTCCAGATGGCCGCGCGACGCCAGGATCCCGGCGGTTACCACCGCGAGCTCGCCCGGCGTTACGAACCCCAGGAAGAACGCGCCCTCCGACCAGCAAAGCAATCCGAGAAGCAGGTAGATCGTGAACGGCGAAAGCTCGAGAAGCGGCTGGAGAATTTTGTCCATAAAGGCAGATCGGTCGGGTCAAGTCCCCGGGTTCAACTGGCCTCGGAACTCGAAACATGGGTTGGAACAATCGAATCAAGTGCTCCGGTCACCAGCACGATCGCTCATCTTTATCCCCCGCGATCAGTATAAACACACGTCGCCGGCCCATCGGGGCGCCATCCAGCAATGGAAACCGCGATTGACCCTCGGGTCCCGTGCGGCGTCTCGGACGGCGGGGTGCCGCATTCCCGGTTTGCCGGGTTTTCCGTTCAGCAGGGGTGCGTCGTGCCAGTCCCGTTATTCTTCATTCACGCCGCCCGGGTGATGCTGTAGCCCGATCTCAATGTCTTCGGACGCTGGAGGCACGCATGTGTCAGCGCATGTTCTTCGTAGCAGCAAGTCTCTGTCTTGTCTTTACCTGCTCTGCTTCCCCGGCCCGGGCCGAGGGAGAGGAAAACGAAACCGTGCCGCTCTTCGAGTTCGAAGACAGCACCGAGTCGAACTGGAGCGTCGTCAACGACGGCGTGATGGGCGGGCGATCGAAGGGTTACCGTGAAGTTGCCGGAGGCATCATGCGGTTCGACGGAACGCTGGTGACCCGCGGCGGGGGTTTCACCTCGGTGTGGACCCCACGCCGTGTGGACCTCTCGAGCTTCGACGGTCTGGAGATGCGAGTGCGCGGGAACGGCCGAGACTTCGAGGTGGAAGTCAACGACGGTCTGCGTTATGGATGGCGCAATGTTTCCCGCCGGATACCTTTCGAGACGACTGAAGAATGGCGCACCGTCCGGGTTCCGTTTTCCGACGTTCGCTCGACCGTGTTCGGCGAACCGGTAAACGTCGCGCAGATCGATCTCGCGTCGGTCGAGCGTTTCGGCTTCTACATCCTCGACGGCATCGACGGTCCGTTCTGGCTGGAGATCGATAGCGTAAGGGCGTATCGGGGGCGGTGAGCCGCGGACTGACTTTCGTTACTGTGCGCGCCGGCGCGGCATTTCCTCAAATGGAGAACTCGCCTGGGCAATGCAGCTGGCAGTCGCCCATCGCATCAGGCACTTCGCACTTCAAGTCATCAAAAAAGAGGCTGGGCGCACGACGGGCTTGCGTCATGCGTCCGGCCTCGGGGTCGTTCGGCAAGGTCAGCCCAGTGTTGGGCGGTTGGTGATCTGCGGGTCCAGTGAAATATAGTAATTGTTCAGACCGGGCCGAACAAGCTCTACGGCCGGCTTGTATCTATAGGTATTGTTGTCGTCATCCTTGTCCATGATCGTGATGACATTGGGCGACGAGGGATCGAAAACAACGCTCATTTCAGTCGTGGTAGTGCCGTCCATCTTCTCGACCGTCATCCCGGAGCCGTACTGCGTTGCCCATGCGATGTCGAGTTGGGCGTTGCCCGGGGAAACCGTGCAAGGGCTCGCAAGCGTAAATTCGATATCCACATTGTCGTTATAGCCTTCGGGCGCGGCAGGTGCCTGGTCGAAATGAATCGCGCCGATGGAATCGACTATGGTCCCCATGTCGGGCGTCGAGCCCGTCTGCGTATACGTAGCGCCACCGCCGAAACTGCCGTCGGCGTTCTGCGTGCAGGCAAATGTCACGGTGATGTAGAGCTTTCGGTTTACCGACATTGTTCAGATTCCTGTATTGGATATGAAAATAAGCGACGGGTCATAGTTGACCGGCGCAGCCTGTTCATCGTGGTCATCGGGTAATGATGCTGCGTGTTGCTTGCCCTGCAGATACCCGAGTACGAGCACCTCGCGAGGCGTGGTGGGTTTCAATGCGCGAATTTCGTCTATTCGCGCCTCTGCCGCTTGCATGTCGCCTGCAGCCCGAAGATCGAGCGCGTCCATCGCAAGTACCATGCTCCACGATGTTCTTGCAGATTCGCGCGTCAGGTCGGAGTCGTTCCCGAATTCGCGTTCGAACAGCAGGATCTTTTCGCGCGCATCGCCAGTTTCACCCAGTGCAAAGGCGATTGCAATCTCCATCCAGCGCGCCGGCATCAGGCGACTGGTTCTCCAGTACGTGACCGTCGGGTCGAGCGCAACGAGTACCTGCGAACGCGTCAGCGCCAGCTGATTCACCTGTCGCGCCTCATCCCAATTGCCCAGCAGCATCGACGCTTCGACATACCGGTTGGCTGCCGCGGCCTGCATGTCCTGCCAGAGCCTGTTGCCCGGGTCATCGCTTATCAACTGCCCCAACTGTTGCAGCCCGGAACTCGACCCTTCCGCGGCAAGCGCGTACTGACCGGTAATGAGATTCAGGTTGGCGATTTCGATCTGCGCGACCGCTCGGCCTTCCAGGGCCCGTACGTCACGGTCGTCGGCTGCCAGGATCGCCGCATAAACGACCAGTTCTTTCCGCCTCTGGTTCATTGCCTCGTCGAAATTCCAGGTGCCCTTCATCGCATCTGCCAGCCATGCGTGGCCCTGCGCCATGTTCCATTGCTTTTCGCGGTTCCCGGGATCGGCTGTTGCGAGTACCGTGGCTATCTCGAGCGCCTGGCGAAAGTACGAGGTGGCTTCTTCATCGCGCCCTGCGTTGTGCATCATCACGCCGAGGTTCACCAGCGCGCTGGACTGCTCGACACGCCAGGATTCATTGCCCGGGTTCAAGTCGACGAGCTGTGATGCCAGGCGGTAATATTCGAGGAACCATCGCTCCGCAGCCCCCATTTCGTTGCGTTGCCAGGCCACGTAGCCCACCCAGAACGTGCTCTGCGAATGGTCGAATATCCGGTCTTCGTTGCCCGGCTCTCGCGCCAGCAACTCGGCAGTCGTTCTCTCGGCCTGCTCGAACGCTTCGAGTGCGCCGTCTGTATCGGCCCGCAGGTCGCGCACTTCGCCGACAAGGTGCAAGGCACGCGCTCGGCGCCCGAGGGAATCGGCGTCGAGAGCGTCGATATCCTGGTTGGCGTAGTAGGCCAGCGCCCGCTTGCCGACCGAATCGAAAATTTCCAGTCGTCCAACGGGTTCGAGCTGCGCTCGCAGGTCGGTAAGCATGAACTCGACCAGGCCGTCCGCTTCCGCCCGCTGCCGCTCGGCCTCGGCCTGGCCGCGCACCGCGACAACGGCGAGCACCGCCATGCTGACCGCAATCACGCCGGCGACCGCGGCAAGGGCGGCAAGCCTGCGCTGGCGGCGTGCCTGCTCGCGCTGCACCAGCCTGTCAAGCGCAAGCCCGGTCAATCCCGCAACCAGCTTCAACTTGGCGAGACGCTTTCCGTCACCGCCCGCGCGCAGGTCGGCAGCGATGGGCTCGACCTGCTGGTCGGTGATCCGGCCGTCGTCATCCACGCGCCTGCGGACAGCCAGCGGAAAACACTCGCTGTCATCGCCGCTGGCGGGGTCGCCGTCGACGATCAGCACCAGGACACGGCCTTCGCCGTGCACCTTCTTGAAGTGTCGAACCTCCTCGTTGACCCATCGTGATCGGGCCGCCGACGGTGAAGCGATGACGATCAGAAAACTCGACTGCGCCAGTGCGCTCAGCAACTCGACCGACAGGTCACCGGCGGCGGGCAACTCGTCCCGATCACGAAAGATGGGCGTCAGCTTTGCCGGAACAGCCCCGACGGCCGTTTTTTCGCCGACAAGCCTCGAAGGCAGTCGGTAGGATTCAAGCGCACGATGCAACCAGTCCGCGAATGCCTTGTCCGCATGGCTGTAGCTGATGAACGCACGGAACCTTGCGGATTCGTGCATCACGAAAGCCTCGGGGATTGCAATGACGGGGGCGGCCCGACGGGTCGGTCAAGCGCCCTGATCGACCGGGCATCTTCCGGTTTCCGGCCCGCCTGGATGCCTCGGTCGTTACCCGGCTCGTGGCACTTGGTCTCGAATCGACACATGATTTTGCCCTCTAGGTCAACGAGAGCGAGAGGTACCACCGCGAAAACGCGTCCCAGGTCGCCGAGTCCGTCAGGCCCAGAAAAACCGGGAGCTGTAACAGCACGAAGAGGATCAGCACGGTAGGGAACACCCAGCGACCGCGCCGCGCGTCGCGCTCGAACCAGATCAACGCCACGAGAATCAGATCCGTCAACGCGAACGTCACGAACTGGTTGGGAATCCCGACATCCGGCAACAGTCGGGCGAGGACGGGGTCGACGAACGTCAGCCCGGTCGCGGCCATCAAGCGCGCGTGCACCAGCCGATCCTTTCGCTTGAGCATGCCCATGAGCCAGATCAGTCCGAACAAGCCGCCCAGCGAAATCTGCAGGTAGAGGATGTAGCGTCCGATAGGCCAGATGTCCGGCGCGCTTCGGCTGTCCAACTGACTGTGGGCGGCAAGCACGAAGGCAACCACGACCAGCGGCGCGAGCAGCAGGGACGAATAACCGAGCCGGTGGTGAAGCGTCGTTCGGCGACTGCGAATCAGCAGCGGCTGGGTAAAAAGCAGCAGAAACCACAGTGTTGCGGTGACGGCATGGAAGTGAATGTACGGTGTGCCAAGCGCGGCCGGGCTGGAAAGGTAGCGTGGCCAGAACGCCATCACCGCCAGGACCATCAACGACAGCACGGCGGGGGCCGTCCACTTGATAAGGTCCGGGCCGGTGGTCGGCTGCGCACTGAAGTCGAATCTTGCCTGGCTCATCCTCGGCCCTCCCTCGGGCACGTCGCCATACGCTCGGCCTCGATTGAATTTTCGGGTCGAATCGTTTGCGGCGATCGTCTGCAGTATAAGTGCCCCATATCCCGAACTCCAACTGCATCGGCGGTGACGGAGGTGTCGAAGAAGGTCGGCAGACCCAGCGTGCACATGCGACCTTTCCAACGCCCGGAGCGTCTACCATGAAGCCTGAAAGCGTCTTCTGGAGAGTGCGATGATCCGTTTTGCCGCGGCCGTCCTGGTCGGCCTGCTTCCTTTCCTGCCCGTCCGGGCCGCCGAACTGCCCGAAACACCCGCGGGCCAGCGACTGGGTGAACTCCTCGCACTGATCGACCAGGCAACGCCCGAGACCGTGGGCGACCTGTTCAATTTCGCCGAGGCGCTCAAGTCCGGTGCGCTGGTCAGCAAGACCATGGCCGAAACCCTGACGACCGGCAAGCCGGAGCTCGACTCCGCGCATTACGGCTACGGCTTCGGCATCCATCCCGAAAGAGTCCTGTACGGTCACAGCGGCGGCTTTGTCGGCATCAGCGCCAATCTCGACATCGTGACCGAACCCGAAGGCTGGGTGATCGTGGTGCTGGCCAACGACGACAGCATGCGCGCGCCGGTGATCAAGTCGCGGCAGTTGATCGGGGTCGACGTGCCCGAATGAGGCGCGCCCGACCGGATTGAATCCGGCCATTCATCTCGCGGGACTTCCGAAAAATGACCCTGACTGCTTTATTGCAGCCGGATAGCAATCGATCCCGGCCCGCCGATCCATGCCGCGGTCTTCGAGTCATCGCACCCGAAGGCGCTCAGTTGCTCTCGAAGCTGTCCCGCAGCAGGATGTCCGGATCGACGATTACATCGACGGTCACCGGCGTGCCCTCCTGGCCGTTCAGATTTACCGGCCGAACGATGTAGGTGTAACTTCCGCCGAACGGCGGCGCATCGCGGTAGCTCGTATCAACCGTGCTCGGGTACTGGCTGCCGAGATAAAGATCCGAGCGATCCAGGCCACGCAGACGATACACGGCATATCCCAGCGCCGGCACGGCGTCCGCATTCCAGCTGAGCTGCACCGTGTTGACACCGCCGGTCGCCGCGAGGTTGCCGAGCATGGGGAACTGGCACGATTCGCCGAGACCGTCGTCGTCGCGATCCGCCTGGTCCGGATTGCCGATCGTCGGGCAGTTGTCGATGGCATCCGGAATTCCGTCGCTGTCGCCGTCTGCACAGCCTTCATCCACCAGGCCGTCACCGTCGTTGTCGGCCAGATCGCAGTTTTCCACGTTGCGCGTATCGGGCGTGACCGACTCCGGCTGCGGATCGATCGGCTCGCCTTCTGCCCAGACATCGGGGATGAGCGTGAAACGGTTGGGTACCGGCGCATCGAGACTCAGCAAGGGGCATGTGCCAGTGCCGAATTCGCTGTCGTCTCCGCCGCGACAATCCGCATCGGTGCTGCCTTCGCGCCTGGACAGGAACACGTCCCGGCAGTCGATCGCATCCAGGCCGCTGGCGAGCGTGCCGATCTCGTTGCGATAGGCCGGCGGGAACCGGTAGCAGCTGTTCGCGCGGACCCGGCAGTTGACGGCGTAGACATCCTGGCAGCTGACCGGATTCGGAATGGCAAGAAATTCGTCGCGGGTGAGCAGACTGGTATCGATGCCGAATCCACTGATATCCACGCTGACAGTGGCCGCGTCGATCGTTCCGTTGCAGTTCCAGTCGATGCCCGGGGGGTGCGACGGCGGACTGTAGTCCCAGCTGCCGTCTTCCGGTCGACGGGCAAGCGTTCGGGTACCGTCGCTCCAGGCTTCATAGGCCTCGCCGCCGATGACGCACCTGTACTCGACCACAGGAACGGCCGTCGGACTGGCGAGGCCGCAATCGCGGCCGCGCAGCTGCCGCGCGAACAGGCTGTTGAACGACTCCGAGAGCGCGTTCTCGTTCAGGTCGCCCTGGTCCAGATCGGTGTAGTTGATCTGGCCGACGACCGTGGGCCGGAAGTCGGTCGGCAGCGTGCCCGGAAACGGCTCCACGCACAATGCACCGCCCCACTGGCCGTAGTTCATGATGCTCTGGTGGTTGGGCTTGTAGTTATCGTTGTCCCACGCGTAATTCAGACTCACGAACCCGCGGTCGGCGGTGGCAAGACGCGTACCGGTATTTCCGCCGTGCCCGAGACCGACCGCATGTCCCAGTTCGTGCATCAGTCGCGTGGGAATGTCACCGATCGGCCGACATGCCGGGCCGGCGGCGCCGGGTGCGGTGGTACACGGAATCGCGCAGGTCACGAACCCTCCGTCGCCGTCCGGACAATCCCGCGCTGTGGTGCAGGACAGCTTGTCACGGGTGCCGCCGATGCAGCCGGCAACGCAGGAGGCGCCGGCGCCCGGGCACTCGAAGTCGCCGCGGCAGGCCCTGCCCGGATCGGTACCACCGGCGCAGAAACCGCCGGCGCCGTCCTCGATGGCCGAGGTTCCGGTGAAATGGTCCATGGTGAAAAACGGGGGCGACGCGCCGCTGCGCCCCTGCAGGCCGCGCTCGTAACCGTAGTAGAACGCCCACAATCGCCGGGGGTCCAGGTAGAACTCGCCGTCGTCGAGCTGGTAGGCGGCCTCGAAGGCGCCGATGTGGGACTGGGGATAGGCCGTCGGACGCGGCCGCTCGTTCCGTTCGAGATAGACCGTGATTCCGTTTTCCCGATAGCGGTTGCGCAGGTTATCGAAGGTGACCGCCGGCGGCTGCGACCCCTGCTCCCAGTCCATCTGGAACAGCACGTTGCGCCAGCACGGGTTCACCCCATAGTCCACCAGCGGCTCCAGACCGCCGTCTGCAAACCGGATTCCCTCGACTTCCCAGCCGTCGCCGAGACCATCGCGGTCCGTATCGGGATCGAACGGATCCGTGCATAGACGCGATTCGATGGAATCGACCAGGCCGTCATCGTCGCTGTCCAGGCCGGTATTCCCGAACAGCACGACATAGTCGGCGCTGTCGGCGATATAGCCTTCGGTGTCCCGGGCCTGCGTATCGAGCCGCAAGCGAAATACCGTGGAAGGCGGGGTCACGGCCCACGTGCACGTCTCAGTGGTGTTCAGGCCGGAAAAATCGCAGCGGCGGAACGAAGGGGAACTGACGCCGAGAATGTCGCGAATCCAGATGGTGTCGACTCCGGCCGGATCGGTTGCAGTCGCCACCAGGACCACGGCCTGTCCGGGGTTCGGGTCAGTCGGGCTCACCCTCAGGTTCACCGACGGTGGGTCACCATCGACAATCACCCGGAAGCTCTTGTAGAGCGAGAGCACTTCGCGGCCGGTGTGGTCGAACGCACGCGCCTGGTAGCTGTGCGCGCCGACCGGGTACGGGGCCCTGTGCAGGAAGGACACGTTACGATCGGCAAGGCCTGTGAACTCGAGGAAATCCACGACAACGCCGTCGACCATCAGCTCGACGAGCTCGATGTCGACATCGTCGGACGCGGTGAGCAGGATCTCGACATCTTCGCTGCTGCCGGGACGATCGTCGGAAATGCGCGTACGCACCTCCGGATTTCGGTAGTCCGGAGGGCCGACCGGCGTCAGGTCGATCACGACCTCTTCCCAGCCGTTGGGCGTCGAAGGTCCGGAACCCCGCGGCCAGGCCACCGTATTGTCGCCGGTGCCGACCAGGTAGTTGTGGCTGACCCGCATCTTGAATCGCGAGAAAGGATTCGGGAAGATCGAACGGGGAATCCGCCATTCCATGTCGCCGGAGAACTCCGCGCCCGGCTCCTGCGAGGCGAGCAACCCGGTCGGATTGCTGACCGAACTCCAGAAGTTCAGGAACAACGGTGGCCCGCCCACCGCACCCCGCCGGGTGGAGAGTTGCGGAGACTGCGAGGGCCAGAGGCGAAACTGCCAGTCGTTCGGATCGAGGGCGCTGCCGTCGTTGTCGGTGTCCAGTTCCACGAACCATATCGGGTCGTCGAGCTGAGCCCGGTTCGGCAGGCACACGAAGATGTAGACACCGGTCGCGCCGATGAGCACTTCCTGCGGATTGCTTTCGCCGAAGGCCAGGTCGCCGGCGGGATACCACTGCGGCACCCGAGTCGAGGCGCTGTAGTTCGACGGGGTACAGATGCCGTCCACGCCGGACGAAGTGGTCGGCCGGATGATCAGCGGTTCGGTCGGCGCCGGCGGCGAATCCAGCGTCGAGAAAGTCGCGAATTCCGACAACGTGCTCTCGAACTCGTTGAACCGATCGGACGGTCCGCCCTCGAGGGCCCAGACCGCCACCAGGCCCGGCTCATCGTCCACCAACTGCCGATACATGTTGTCGCGGATCTGGTTCAGGCTTCGCGCAACACTCCAGATCCGGACCTCCGACATCCAGCCGGAAAAAGGAAACAGGCCGTCGGGAAACGACGACGAGGCGCCCTCGCCCCCGATGCCCAGCGGTGAATCGTCCGCCGGCATCGAACCGGGCCTCGAAAACGTCGCCAGCGCCTCGCCGTTGAGATAGAAGCGCACGACAGACCGATCGTAACTGACTGCGACATGGGACCACTCGTTGACCGGGATGGTCGCACTGCTCGTGACCTGGGTACTGCCCCGATAGTAATAGCGAAGACCGCCACCGCAATAACCGAACCAGTAGCCGTTGACGAAGTCCTTGCCGACTATGGTGGAACAGACGTCCGATGTCGGCCGAATCCACGCCTCGATGGTAATCGCGGATGCCGGGTTCAGCGCGCTGTCGTGGTTGACCACGACCCGATCCGTGGGATCATTCAGGCGGAGCGTGGCTGTCGCGGAAAGCACGGGTCCGGACGCGAGAACGACAAGCACGAAAAAGGCGATTCGATTCAACATGTCTGACACTCCGTAACGCGCGTGCGACAGTCTGATGGGGCGCGACCGGTCAGCCGCACGCGTCTGCTCCATCCTCCGATACCCGACACTCTGGCGACCGGCGTGGGGAGAATCTCACGAACCGATCGCGCCTACCCTTTAGAAACGGAATGCGGAAGGTAATAGCGCCACGGCATGGAATAGTGTTCTGTCAGAAATGGAACGATATGATTTTGCGCGGAATGGAGAATCTTGCCTTCAGGCTCCGGCACTGCAAGCGTCATCAACCGTCCATACCTCGAGGTCAAAGGGTTAGGCGCCTACAGCTCCAAGTCCCCCTTGATTTCCTCATGTCGCACACAAGCCACCCGCGTCCCATCGTCCAGTTCCTCCAACGGCGGCTCGGCCACCCCGCACTTGTCCTGCGCAAACGGACACCGCGTCCGGAACACGCAGCCCGACGGCGGGTTGGTCGGCGACGGCAGTTCTCCGCCCAGCGAGCGCTTGGCCCGCTCGCGCTCCAGCTTCGGATCCGGGATGGGCACCGATTCGATCAGCGCTCTTGTATACGGGTGCGCCGGCTTGCGGTAGATGCGTTCGCTGTCGCTGATCTCCATCACCTTGCCCATGTACATCACCAGCACCCGGTCGGAGACGTGGCGGACGACCGACAGGTCATGGGCGATAAATATCAGAGATAGCTGCAGCTTCTTCTGAAGCTCCTTCAGGAGATTCACGATCTGGGCCTGGATGGAGACGTCGAGCGCACTGACCGGTTCGTCGCAGACAACCAGCCTCGGATTGACCACCAGCGCGCGGGCGATGCCGATGCGCTGGCACTGGCCGCCCGAGAATTCATGCGGGTAGCGGTTGATCTGTTCGGGCGCAAGTCCGACCATCTTGAGCATGCCCGAGACGCGTTCGCGCACCTGCATCTTGGACATCGACGGGAAGAAGTTCTTCAGCGGCTCTCCGACGATCTGCCCGACCGTCATGCGCGGGTCCAGCGAGCCGTACGGGTCCTGGAAGATCAGCTGCAGTTGCCGGCGCTTCTCGCGCATCTGCTCTTCGGTCTTGCCGACCAGGTTGTCGCCCAGCCAGGCGATGCGCCCGCCGGCAGGCGCGACCAGCCCGAGGATGGCGCGCGCCAACGTGGACTTTCCGCAGCCGGACTCGCCGACGATGCCCAGCGTTTCGGCCGCGCCGAGCTCGAAGCTGACCCGGTCGACCGCCTTGATGGTCTGGTAGTCGTGCCGAAACAGGCCTTCACCGGCGTCGATGCGGAAATGGACCGACAGGTCCTCGACCTTTAGAATCGGCGCGCGCATCAGGCCTGCGCTCCTTGTGATTTCTTTTTCGCTGTTTCCTCCTCAAGCGGCGGCAGTGCGTCCAGCCAGCAGCGCTTGAACCTGTCTTCGCCGGCCGCAGTGAGATCAGGATGTTCGATGCACTTGTCGAACGCATGCGGGCAGCGCGCGCGAAACGGGCAGCCTTCGGGCAGGTCGACCAGGTCCGGCGGGTTGCCGGGGATGGCGCTGAGGATGCCGGAATGCTCGCGGTCCAGCCGGGGCACCGATTTCAGCAGGCCCTGGGTGTAGGGGTGCGCCGGATCGGCGAACAAAGGCTCGACGTCTGCGGTCTCCATCACCTCGCCGGCGTACATCACCAGCACCTTGTCGCAAAGCCCGGCGATCACGCCCAGGTCGTGGGTGATCAGCATGATCGCGGTCGAGGACTTTTCCGAAAGCTCACCCATCAGCGTGTTGATCTGCGACTGGACAGTTACATCGAGAGCGGTGGTCGGCTCGTCGGCGATCAGCAAATCGGGCTGGCACAGCAGGCCCATCGCGATCATGACGCGCTGGCACATGCCGCCGGACAGCTGGTGCGGAAACTGGCGCATGCGCTGGCCCGGCTCGCTGATGCCCACCTGGTGCAGCATCTCGGCAGCCCGCTGGCGCGCTGCCTTGCGCTTGAGCGCGCGGTGGTGCGTAAGCACCTCGACGAGCTGCTCGCCGATCGACATGTACGGGTTGAGCGAGCTGACCGGGTCCTGGAAGATCATCGAGATCTTCGAACCCCTGATCCGGCTCAGCTCCTGGGTGGACAGGCCCAGCAGTTCCTGGCCGCGGAACTTCACCGAGCCGGAGGCTCTGCCGTTCTCGGCGAGCAGGCCCATCATGGCCATGGCCGTCTGGGTCTTGCCCGAACCGGATTCGCCGACGATGCCCAGCGTCTGGCCCGGCTCCAGATCGAAGCTCAGCCCGTTGACGGCGTGCACCACGCCCTCGGGCGTATTGAACGAAACGGTCAGGTCGTTGACTTCGAGCAGTGCCATCAGCGAATCACCATTACCTGTCCCTGGGATCGAGTGCGTCGCGCAAACCATCCCCCAGGAAGTTGAACGCAAAAAGTGTCGCGGCCAGGAACGTGGCCGGGAACAGCAGCGACCACGGCGCGGTTTCAAGCTCCTGCGCGCCCTCGTTGACCAGCGCACCCCAGCTCGTCAACGGCTCCTGCACGCCCAGGCCCAGGAAGCTGAGAAACGATTCAACCAGGATCACCTGCGGGATCGTGAGCGAGACGTAGACCACCACCACGCCGAGCAGGTTGGGGATGATGTGGCGACCGATGATCTGGCGTTCGGTGGCGCCGGATACGCGCGCGGCCTCGATGAAGTCCTTGTTCTTCAACGACAACGTCTGGCCTCTCACGATGCGCGCCATGTCCAGCCAGTTCACGGCGCCGATGGCAACGAAGATGAGAAAGATATTGCGCCCGAACACCACCATCAGCAGGATCACGAAGAACATGAACGGCAATGCGTAGATCGCATCGACCGCCCGCATCATCCAGTTGTCGACCCGGCCGCCGAGGTAGCCGGCGACGGCGCCGTAGGTGACGCCGATGACCAGCGACACCAGTGTGGCGATGACGCCGACCAGCAGCGAGATGCGCCCGCCGACCATCACGCGCTCGAACAGGTCGCGACCCAGCGCGTCGGTGCCCATGACATGGCCGGTGTCCAGCGACGGCGGCGTGGAGTAATTGTCCCAGTCTGGAATTTCGTGATCCCAGGGGTTCAGCATCGGGCCGACCGTGACCAGAACCATGATGAAAAGCAGGATGATCGCGCCGGCCACTGCGGCCTTGTTGCGCTTGAGCCGATGCCAGGCGTCGACGTACAGCGAGCGGCCTTTGACCCGGCGCTTGTCCATCGCCTGCTCGAAGGCGTCGATTGTCGTTTCACCCTTCATAGCGAATCCTTGGATCGAGCCAGGCATACAGAAGGTCGACGAGGTAATTGAGCAAGATGATCAGCACACCGTAAAAGATCACCACGCCCATCACCAGCGTGTAGTCGCGGTTGAGCGCACCCTGCACGAAGTGGCTGCCGATGCCCGGGATGGTGAAGATGCGCTCGATGACGACCGATCCGGTCAGTATGGCCGCCGCGGCCGGGCCCAGGTACGAGATCACAGGCAGCAGCGCGGGCTTCAGCGCGTGGCGCAGCAATACCTCGTGCTCCGGCATGCCCTTGGCCCGCGCGGTGCGGATGAAGCTCGAGTGCAGCACCTCGATCATGGATCCCCGGGTGATGCGCGCGACGTAGGCGATCATCGGCAGCGAAAGCGCGACGGCTGGCAGGATCATCCGTTGAATCGAACCGTCCCAGCCCCCGGCCGGGAGCCAGCCGAGCGTGATGGCGAAGACAAGGATGAGGATTGGGGCGGCGACAAAGTTGGGAATCGAGATGCCTATCATGGCGACCGACATGGTCAGGTAATCCGACGGCGAGTTCTGCTTGAGCGCCGCCCATATCCCGATGCCTACGCCGAAGACGAACGCCAGCACCAGCGCGATGCCGCCCAGTGTGAACGACACCGGTGCGCCCTGGGCGATGAGCTGGTTGACGGTCCAGTCGCGGTAGTGGAAAGACGGACCGAAATCGAATTGCGCGATATCGCCGAGATAACGGAAGTACTGGATGATCAGCGGGTCGTCGAGCTGGTACTTGGCCTCCAGGTTGGCCTCGATCTCCGGCGGCAGCGCCTTCTCCGAATCGAACGGCCCGCCGGGCGCGATGCGAATCAGAAAGAACGCCACGGTGATCAGAATGAGCAGCGTCGGGATGGCCGAGGCCAGGCGCTTGAGGGAATAGTTCAGCATGAGCTCACGTGGTTCCCTCTTCGACGACCGTCACATCCCCTGTCGTGCCCGAGTCGGTTTCGGTTTCCGGGGCCACTTCCGGCTGCATGGCCGCAGCTTCCGCCTCGGCCTGGGCGCGGGATTTGACGAAGAACATCTGCCGGCTGGGGTGGAAGTCCATGACGTTGGGCTCCCAGCCCTTGAGAAGCGGGTTGACCAGGCGCTTGGTGACATAGGTGTAGACCGGCAGCACGACCTGGTCGCCCAGCAGCATGCGCTCGGCCTCCACCATCAGGTTGCGGCGGCGGGCCGGGATGCGTTCGGTGGAAATCTGCTCCAGAAGGCGGTCGTAGCGCGGGTTGTCGTAGCCGGAATCGTTGCGCCGGTGCGCGGAATGAAAAAGCTCCAGGAACGTGAAGGCATCCTGGTAGTCGCCGATCCAGCCGGCGCGGAACACTTCGGTGTTGCGTCTCATCGCGCGGTTCTGGAGAAACACGCGGAATTCCTCGTTGATCAGGCGCGTGCGAACGCCGAGGGTCTGCTTCCACATCGCCGCGACGGCGACGGCGATCTTGCGGTGGTTCTCGGAGGTGTTGTAGCGAAGCTCCACTTCCAATGGATCGTCTTCGGAATAGCCGGCCTCGCGGTAGAGCTCGCGCGCCATCTCCTCGCGTTGGGCCTGGGTCAGAATCGCGTAATCGGGCAGCGGCGGCTCGTAGTCGGGCAGGCCGTCGGGCACCAGAGTGAAGGTCGGGATCTCGCCGAACTGGGTGACCTTGCCGGTGAGAATATCCCGGTCGATCGCCAGGTTCAGCGCCCGGCGCAGCGGCAGGTTGTCCCTGAACGGTCCGCGCGTGAGATTGAAGCCGAAGTAGTAGGTGCCGAACCAGGGCGATACCGAAAGCGCCTGCGGCAGGTTGACGCTGAGCCAGCCGAACAGATTGCTTGGGACCTGGTCGGTCCAGTGCAGGTCGCCGACGCGGAAACGCTGAAACTCGGTGTTCTCGTCTTCGATCGGGTAGTACACCACCCGTTCGATGATTACCCCGCCGGCCGAGTGGTAGTCGAGGTTCCTGTCCAGCACCAGGCGCGAACGGGGCACCCACTCGACCAGCTCGTAGGCGCCGTTGGAAACCAGGTTGCCCGGCAGGACGAAATCGTCGCCGTGCTCGACCAGGCTGGGCCGGTGTACCGGGTAGGTAGAGGCGTGCGTGAGCAGGCCCAGGAAGTACGGCGTTGGGTCGTCGAGCCGGATCTGCACGGTGCGCTCGTTGAGCGCCTCGACGCCCAGGTTCTCGGGCGGCTGGTCGCCGGCCAGGATGGCCTGCGCGTTTTCGATCGGCATCAGCATGCGGCCGTAGACCGCAGCGGTGGCCGGATCCACCGAGCGGCGGAAGCTGAACACGAAATCCTCGGCGGTGACCGGGTCGCCGTTGGACCAGCGCCCGTCCTCGCGCAGGTAGAAGGTGTAGGTCATGCCGTCGCGGCTGATGTCCCAGCGCCCGGCCGCTCCCGGCACGATGCGCCCGTCCGGCGCGGTGGTGGCCAGGCCCTCGAACAGGTCGCGCAATATATTCGCGGTGGGAACGCCTTCGGCGCGGTGCGGGTCCAGCGTCTGCGGCTCTTCGCCGTTGCCGCGATGCAGCTGCTGCTGTTCGGCCAGAACGTCGGGCGCGGGACGACCGAAGGCGTCCAGGGTCACGGGCACAGGCTCGGCCAGGCGTATCGGCTGCGGGGTCGGCTGCTCGCTGCCGTCACCACAGCCGGCGACCATCAGCGCCAGGCCGGGCAATAACGCAGAGAACAGGTTGACGCGCACATTCGGCATCAACGTTGTCCCGGCTCCAGTCTCAGCCAGCGCGAAAGATGAATGTCCATCGGGTTGTCCTCGTATCCCGAGATTTCGGGGCGCACCAGGTGCCTGGAGACATAGTAGTACAGCGGGATAATGGCATTGCGGTCGAGAAGCGCCTGCTCGGCCTGCCAGAGAATCCGGGTGCGCACCTCTCCGTGGGCCTGCTCGGCCCGGTCCAGCAGTTCGTCCAGGCGCTCGTCGCGCAGAAAGGCGTAGTTCAGCGGGCTTTCGGAATGGAAGTTGCCGAGGAAGTTGCCGGGATCGGCCCAGTCGGCAATCCAGCCGCCGCGAACGATCTCGGTGATGCGGCCGTGGCGGCGATTGGTGACGA
>MDTG01025306.1_pt1 | contig 22684 bp, 14 predicted proteins | sample 811421 | NCBI WGS metagenome assembly MDTG01 (sample SAMN05326645, study PRJNA326480) | marine metagenome | isolation source: seawater | place: Pacific Ocean: South East | collected 2011
CACACACACACAGAGAGAGAGAGAGAGAGAGAGAGAGAGAGAGAGAAAGATGATGAACGAAGGCGTGATTGAAATTTCCTCTTCTTCATCGAAGGAAGGAAAAGAGGAAGAAGAATGCGGAGGGGTCGAGGAGGAGCGAGAGAAACACCATGGGTCGAGAAAAAACGCGCGCGAGATGAGTTCATCTTCAGATGACGATATCTCCCTCTCTCCGGTTCGATTCGGCGTCCAAGTGAGCGAGGCGGAAGAAAAGGACGATTACGAAGAGAATGCCGAAAATAGAGAAGACAAAGAAACGACGGACGACGACGAAGAAGAGGAGGTGATTTTGATTGATTCCGACGACGACGACGACGACGACGACGGAGAACTCAAAGAACAGCAGCAACAACAGCAGCAACAGCAGCAGCAGCAACAACAACGACGAAATGAAGAAGAAACAAATAGTTTAAAACTCAAAATCGGAATGGAAGTCATAATCCATGACATACAAAATAGACCAGAGCTAAACGGGACGAAAGGAGAAATCGTGAAGTATTTAGGCGGATTGGACCGAAGATATTCGGTGAAAGTCGGTGGTAGTGATGGGAGCGGCGTTGCAAACGTTTTCGCGTTAAAAGAGATGAATTTGATTGATTTTAATAAGGATGGATGGAAGGCGATGGAAGTGGTGCTACAAGTGCGCGCGGAGGAAAAAGAAAAGCAGGAACGAGATAGGAAAAGAAAAGAAATCGACGACGATCATGTGGTACCCATGAACAGAAATGCTATTTTCAACGAATATGTCAACGACGACGATGAATCTCCAATGTATACAAGAATGGCGTCGTCGCCGCCGCCTTCGACGTCGCCTCCTGGGAGAAGGATGGTGCCGCCGCCTTCGCCCTCTACACAATTCACGCCAACGAGAAGTAAATACGCGAGATCGTTACCATATACACACCCTGTTTATCAAAATGGAAAAAGTAAAATGTTTGGTAAAATCACGTGCGTTTTAGATCACGACATTGCGATTAGCAATGTTGGTAAAGCTATCTTGCAAGGCTTGGACGCGCCGAATGGGATTTCCGGTGTATCGAAGGACTATAAAACTCGATTGCGATGCACGTCGAGAACTTTGTTACCTATTCCCGCGAGCATTACATGGATTCGTCATCCCGAGAAGGAATTGATGTCGAGTGAAGAATGTAGACGTATGTTGCAGGATTTAACGCAAATGCAAGTCGACGAAGATCCCAGATTACACTGGTCGTTGCGCACAACGTTGATTTTGAACGGCGAAGCGTTTGTGAAACTACTTGAAAAAGAAGAAGAAACGGAACGTTTGCGACGCATACATGACGGGTCGTTATCGGATATTTTGTTAAAAGCGAAACGACGTTCGGATTCGGTTGGTATTCTCACGTTGATGGTGTATGGTTTAGACGATTACGTCTTGAAACGCACGAGGAAAGAGATGGCGCAAGTTGGCGCCAAAGACGCGTTCAACGATAAGTTTGTTTCCGCGTTGAAAACGAAACTCGTCGTTCGGTCGGGTGGGTTTGGGAATCTGGGAAAGATTCAAGTCAAAATTGTTGACTGTTTAAACGAACAAGCGGTCGTGGATAACATTATTGGTACGCACAGATGGTTAGCGGAACTCCCGTTTAAGAAGAACCACAACGCGATATCTGTAGGTATTGCCGCCACGGTGGACGAGAAGAAAATAAAAAAGATGGAGCATTTGAACGTCTCGTGGATAAAATCGCTAGCGGTGATATCAGGTTTGGCGGAGGAACACGCACACGTCGTTGCGACTCGATTTCCAAGCGCAAAAAAGTTGATTGAACATTTTGAGCGATATAAGGATGATCGAAACGGTGGCGAACAAGTTATCGCCGATTTGGATAAATTTTCGAACAGACACCGCGACGGAAGGCAAAAGATTGGAATTGCAGTCGCGCACAGATTGCGCATCATGTTTAGTCGCAACGCGAGAGCGGGTGATATAATATAAAAGAGTTAGTACGTAGATAGTTAGCAGCATGCTTTTGTAACATTAGGTAGGGATACCAAAATGAAGAGGTAAAATGAAAAAATTGTAAAAGTTTTTTGTTGGTGTGTAAATGGCGTAAGTCAAAATTGCGCGTTTGATAAACATGATACCGAACTCCTCCTCCTCCTCCTCCTCCTGCTACTCGTTCTCATGCGACACTTATGGAAAGCTCCACACGAAGAAGAAGAATATTAAACAATGCACTCGAAAACAACTACGCTCGATGAACGTTCGCGCTACCGCAGAACACGAGAAAACGAAAGAAAAAGCAGTTTTAGGAGTTGGTAGTTGTGGTCTAGACATCATGGCGCGCTTAAAAGAGTTTCCTCAACCCGATGAAAAGACACGAAGCGAGGCGCTCGTCATGGAAGTCGGGGGTAACTGTGCGAACGCACTGACGGCAGTATCTCGGCTATCGGAAGCTTCGTCGTCGTCAATCTTGTTTACGAAAATAGGTGACGACGCCACTGGTGACGAAATTTTTTCCATTTTGCAAAAAGAAGGCGACACGTTCAATACCAGTAAGGTCATGCGTGGCGGGACATCGCCAACGACGTACATTATTTGCGTCAAAGATGAATTGAACGATGATCCGACACGCACGTGCATACACACTCCAAGCAATGAACCTTTGATGAGCAGTGAACTATCGGATGCCGATATCGATGACTTATTCGCATCGTTGCCTCGAGAGGTTGGGTTGGTATATTTCGACGGACGGTTAACGGACGTCGCACTCCGAATCGCGAAAAAAGCTCAAGCACTTGGGATTAAAATACTCGTCGAAGCCGAAAGGCTTCGTGGAGATGATTTAGATGCGTTATTGAAGCTTGCTGACTTTTGCATATGTTCAAAAAGTTATCCGCAAGAAAAATATCCCAACAAGAAGAGTTTTGGAGCGGCGTTGTCCGAGATGGCAAATTCGACACTTTCAGAAAGATGTAAATTTTTAATTGCGACGCTTGGTTCCAGAGGCTCCGTTGCCTTGATATTCGACGATGCTGACGTTGACACCAACGCAACCGCGCTTGTTCGTAACGTCGATGAAATCATCGAAGAGATGGAAAGCGCATTCCAATCGAGATTATCAGGTTACAAATCTTCGTCATCATCACCACAATATATACCCGACCAAGCGCTCGTTAGCGACAATGTTTATGATCTAAACGGTTCAGGTAAACGCGCTAAAGTTGTTTTTCAGCCAGCTTCACGTATTAGCACAGAGGACATGGTGGATACGACTGGAGCAGGAGATGCGTTTATCGGAACCGTGGCGAAAGGTTTATCGTGCGGTGCAGACATTTTTCAAACGTTAAGATTGGCGACATTCGTTGCCGCACAAAAGTGCTTAGACGTAGGGGCACGAGCGGGATTGCCGTTCCGGGAGGAAGTACCGGAAGAGTTGATCCTTCCATTCGTAGCGTCAACCGCGGAGCTCTCCGCTATATCGCGAAAAGGCAGAAGACGTGAAATGACGATGGGAGCAATATCTTTTTCGCTTCTCGCATTATCTTTCTCTTCACCAAATGAAGCATTTGCTGTAAATAATGAAGGATCTGTGGATACGAATAGACTTTTGCAGTTGTTCAACCAGGCGATGAACGCAAACTCGTACGAAGACGCAGAAAACGCGTGGACGAAAGCTATCGATTTAGCGCCGAACAACTCGGCAGCGTTTTCCAACCGAGGAACACTTCGGTTACAAGCTGGGCAATGGAGCGCCGCGATTGAAGACTTACAGAGGTCGATTGAAATAGATGAGAAGGGAGGCAGAGGCGCCGATGCTTCGGTTTTGAATAATCTCGGAAACGCCAAAGGGGCTATAGGGTTATGGGACTCTGCGATGGAAGATTTCCTCAAAGCTTCGAAGGATGACTCAATGAGAGAAATAGCCTTGGCAAACTATGCTTTGGCTGCTTTTGAAACTGGTAAAGATGAATTAGCCGTAAAAACCGCACAAACGATACTTCGAAAGGACCCGGAGTTTTGGGATATGCGCGCGGCTTTAACCGCTTTCCATTGGGGCATCGGGGACTTGGATAAAGCAGAAGACGAATGGCAAACTTTGTGCACGTCTGGCAGAGGTTTCGGTCAAAGCGAATCGGCTGAAAGCGTGCGAAGTTTTGGCGATGTCGCCTATGCGAGTAAACTTTTGGAACAACAGGTAAAGCAACAACTAAATATCGCCGCCGGAGTGGCCGACGATGACCTCGGTGACGATACGCCGTGTCAACTCTACAAAACTACAGACACAGTCGCAGGAAGATGGCCACCGCGACCCACTGCGGCTCTTGATGCATATTTGAGAGTGACAAGCGTCGGCCAAGCGCTCGATTACGATGGTATGGTCAAAGAGTACAAATTCAAATAGATATACGTGCCGTAATGCGCGATTTGCGCACTTTAGCTTTCGAAGTAATTGGGATTATAGAATTTAGCCACTTAGATATTATTGCCTAGGTAACTTTGCCTAAAAACTAACTCTAGTCTACTTTTATAGTATCTATAGTCAAAATATCCTCTCCGTTATGAAGAACTTCGTCTCCATTCGCCCACAGTTCTTCGATGTTATAATACTTGCGCGCTCGATCGCTGAGAACATGAACGACGCAACTCCCGCAATCGACGGCGTTCCATTCCTCATCCCCACCACCCGTCTTATCTGCTTTTGCACCCTCAATGTGTGGTTTCACTTTACTGGACAGTTTGGTTGGATTTTCAGCGACGCGTTTTTTATATTCAAACATAACCGCGTGCGCCAAATCAGATATGTGTCTAGGGGATTTCCCGCTACACAATATCAACCAATCCGCCCAGGAGCATTTTTCGCGTACTCGGATGGCCATAACATCTTTCCCACGCGCTTTCACTAATATATTAACTAATTCATCAGGCTTAAACATCTCTGCGTAGTCCATGCGCTCAGTCGTACCGCTTACGCCTTTGTCATGTTCTCCCTTGAAAGATGACAGTGACGAGAAAGACGAAGTCGACACTTTCTCTGTTAATCTATCTACATACTCCTTAGCCCTGTGCTGCGATCCGGCTGCCCAACCACCCGTATGAATTTGAGCTATTTGAATATCATCGTTCTCGCTCGTGAAGTTGTTAGTATTAATACTCTGGTCCTTTAAAATATCGGCCAGAAACTTTGCATCGTTCGTGCCTCGCAAGGACTTTAAAGCTTCTAGGTATTGGCTCCATATTAAAGCACCCAATTCTCCTTTCTTAATCGCGAGATCTTTCCCATTCGTCGCTAATTTCCTCCAATGTTCCGTCAACCTGTATAAAAAATTGAGTCGCTTCTGTCCAGTTCGAAAAGCGTCGACATTTCTTTTCGGTTGTTTTGGTGAAGGTCGAATCCAAATCCCCATTTCTTCTGCGACATTTTCGAGCAGCTCTCGCGGTACTAAAAGTATCAACGATTTCGTGAGTTGTCGCTTGGTCATTTCGGATCTTGTGCCACCCGAGTAATGCTGTCTCGCTTCCAGTAAAAGATCCTCAAACAAATGCGCGTATGGCATCGATGCGGGGAAAAACGTGTTCTTCGTTTTTATTTGCACTCCTTTTTCTTCTTCTTGTCGTATCGTCTTTTTCTTTTTTGCCGTCGCTTCTTTCTTCGTCGTTTTCTTCGTCTTTGTAACTTCCACTTCATCCTCTCCTTCGACTTGGTCAAATTCTCTAAGCATTAGATCTTCGTCGCTTGGAATCTTTTTCAAAACCGATAAGAATTTATCCGCTTCAGCTTCTTCTTCCTCCGTTGGTGGAGATACGTTCAACACGCTCCCGAGTTCTGGATTGAGCTGCACTAAAGCGTGCATCGGGATTGGCCAGAACAATTTACTGGTCACTTTCACGCCAGCATATTCAGTCGCATTACCTCTGTACACTTTATCTCCCCAGTCCAAGTTTAAATCTACTACCTCAGATCGTTTCTGCCGTTCTAATTCAGTCTTAGTCTCTGTCGTTGCTTTACGTTTCCTCCGTTGGAACTGCTTTTTCTCCTTTTTCTTTTTCGCTGTTGGTGTTGTTGATGATGTTGATGCTACCGACGAATACTTTGAATGATGTGCTAACGAGGCGCTAACAATACATCTAAAAGAAGTGGTCGATGCGATCGTGGTGAACACGCAAGCGCATCTTCTTCGCAACACCATTTATGCGCTTATGCGTGTGTGTTTATGCGTGTATGTTTATGTGGTGTAAAATGATGTGCAGCAAAAAGAAGCAAAAAAGACGAATTTTTGTGTAACTTTATTTCGATTACAAAAAATGAAAAATTCGAAAAAAAAATTCGAAAAAATGAAAATTTCGATTCGAATGAAAACAGAAAATGGTCTTATCACTTTATCTGGATCGGCAAAAAAATGGGGGTGGGGAAACTCCTCTAATTTTTAACAAAAAGAACTATACGCATCTCCCTCACTACACTCACGGCTCCGTACGCGCAACGTAATAGAATTAGAAGCAACAAAAAGCAGTCGACGACGAAGCAACGAGTACGATAAGAAGATAGACACGAACTTTGGGTTGTTTTGGATCGAATTCGTTCTTTAAAGCGCGCGTTAACAAGCGCATCTTTGAATGCGTAAAAGGAAGCGAGAACTTCCAAATTCTAGTAGGGGTTATAAACGCACCTCTTTCTTCCCGTGTACCACTTTCCTGCAGAGGAATGTAACACCAGAGCGTGGTCTGATGTGTGGTTGTTCTGTTCTGACGGACGGGGTTCCAAATGTTGCGGCTTACTAGACGTACTCGCGCGCGCGCAGGGTCGATAGTTCAACTCTCGCTGTTCAAGTTTGGTTACTTTCTCGTTCGGATTGGTCGTAGAGTCGCTGTTGTATGACCATACGATTTCGTCGTGTAGGAGATATGCATTCACGCGAGATTGATCGATGTACCACTCGATCAACGGTGTCGTCCACCGGTTTCTGCGGTGGTTAGAATGCCTTCTCAAGTTCAACAAGATATCCATAGTAAGCTTGCACGCTTGGGAGAAGATGCGAATGATTCGAACTTCCAGGGCAGCCGTTTTCGTGCGCGTATTTCAAACACTCGAGATTATCATACCATTCATTGTATTTGGCAGCATTATCACAAGTCCTATAATCCCAAGGACATCCGTTTTCGTGCAAATATTTCAAACATTCGAGCTGACCTTCTAAGGCAGCATCAGAACAAGTCTCTTTATTCCAAGGACATCCGTTTTCGCGCGCGTATTTCAAACACTCGAGGCGACCTCTTGAGGCAGCATCAGAACAAGTCCCTTCATCCCAAGGACATCCGTTCTCGTGCAAATATTTCAAACACTTGAGTTGACCTCTTGAGGCAGCAGAAGAACAAGTCCATGTACCCCAAGGACACCCGTTTTCGTGCGCGTATTTCAAACACTTGAGTTGACCATATGAGGCAGCCAGAGAAGAAGTCCATCCATTCCAAGGACATCCGTTTTCGTGCGCATATTTCAAACACTCGAGGTGACCATGTTCGGCAGCATTAGAACAAATCCTATAATCCCAAGGACACCCGTTCTCGTGCGCGTATTTTAAACACTCAAAGTGACCATTTTCGGCAGCGTTAGCACAAGTCAGCAGATCCCAAGAACACCCATTTTCGTGTGCATATTTTAAACACTCGAGATGACCATATTTGGCAGCTTGAGCACAAGTCCTCCTATCCCAAGGACATCCGTTTTCGTGCAAATATTTCAACAACTCGAGGGAACCTTTTTCGGCAGCACGAATACAAGTAGTTTTACTCCAACGACACCCGTTTTCGACCGCATATTTAAAACACTCCATGTGACCATGTTCGACAGCAGAAGTGCAAGTCAGTGAATTCCAAGAACACCCGTTTTCGTGTAAATATTTCAAACACTCGAGGTGACCAAATTCAGCAGCATAAGAACAAGTCCAATCATTCCAAGGACACCCGTTCTCGTGCGCGTATTTCAAACACTCGAGGTGACCTCCAAAGGCAGCTTCAGAACAAGTACCTTTATACCAAGGACATCCTTTACCGCGTACGAATTTAAGCAATTCTAAGTTTCCACTCCGAGCCGTTCCTGCACAAAAACGTTCTTTGTTTTTAGTACACTTCTCAAGAGCCCATGATAAGGTCGACTTCGTGTCAAAATATCGAATCTTGAAGGCAACAGCCAAATGCACGCCCGAACGTTTTATCGCCGCGCGACTTTCACTATTGACGTCGTAAAAGAATTTAAGATCGTTACCGTTAAGCTTCGGTACGATGTGAGTATCAAATATATCCGGATGATCCGTCACGATTCGCCACAATAATCTGTCATCATTACGTTCACTATTTACCCGTTTGGCTGTTGCTGGTGCTTCCACATTCTCGCAGCGGCTTCTTTTTTTCTTCGACATCTCACCTGAACGGACGAAGAAGAGACGAGAAGAGCGTAGAAACTATCGTTTTAAATGGTGGTTTGGAAAATTTAAAAATTTGGACAAAGAGATACAAAAAATTGGCGAGTTTTTTCACTCCCAAGACGTCCTTTTCGTACAAATACAAGGGGTGACCATTTTCGGCAGCACGCCAACGTGATTCATCTTCATATTAAAACCTAGATGCTGTAAACGCAATTTCCTCTGCTTTCAAAGTCTTCAAATTTAACAAGACAACGCTCCCAGTTTCGCTAAAGCTTGGTACCGAAACCAATACGGATTTTTGTGACGCTACTACTATTTCTCTCGTGCCAAACGCGCTTTGACACCCTGCAAAGAACACATCTGGGATTTGTGTTAAAACAAAAGGATCTGTGTCTTTAAAAGGATAACACGATAACGTATCCGGTGCGGAGGGGGCGATGTGTCCCCATTTCAAAAATTTCTCCATGACATCTAACGCCGCTTTTGCTTTTTCCTCCAATGCTTTTTCCTTCAAGCCGACGCCGCTCGAGGTGATTTTTAAACAATCGCGAATGTTTTGCCCGGACGTTCCCAAGAACGTTCGCGACGACGTGGATGCGCCTGATGATGAAATCTGAAACTCGTGCGGGTTGGTCACTTTGTTCAGCGTCGATCCTTCGAATCGAGCTGCGTTTGGTAAGAAACAACTGTGAATGGGTTGTTGCGGCAATGCCGAGTTCGTCGGGTCAGAGCTCCCGGGCATGACATCAACGGGAACTATTTCACAAACTTTCGCGAGAAACGCGTCCGCTTTTTCAATTGACAATGACGTCGCTTCCTTCTCTGCTTTGGCGTGAGTCGTGCCTTCGCCGTTTGTTGTCGCCTTGGCGCCTTTATCGCCTTGGATGCATTCTTCCTCTCGCGTTTTCGAGACCAATTCACCGCACACGAGAACTTGGCTAATCCCACCAGCTTTCTTTTCATCGCCCAAACTGCCTTCGATGAATTCGCACAACATATTCGCGCGAACGTCGTTCAAGGCGGACACACCAAAATTCAAACCAGAAACTAAGCACACGTACGTGGGTTCACCGTCGTCTTCTTTTGTTGTTGTTGTTGCTGCCAACGACGGTTTCGCGAATGCCATAGAATCAACGATAAAATCACCTTTTTCGTTTACGCGTCCTTTACACGCCGCCGAGACTCCGGTTACTAACTCTCCGACGTTCACTCCGGGTCCTTGTAACTTCACTCTCGCGCTTTCGTCCTCTAAAATACAAAAATCCTTCTCTTTGTCCACAAAGCTCTCCTCCATGTCCATTAACCCGTGTTTAACTTGTTCTTTCTTCGTTACTCCGGCTTTCGTCTTAATATACTCGTCCAAAATGATTGGTTTCTTGGCCATTTCTTTATAAATGGTTCCAATGATGACGACTTCTTCGCCTCGCGCGGCTTTGTTTTCTTTATTTTCTTGGAGCATATCGTCCTCGTCAAAGTCCATGGATTCTTTCTTCTCTCCCTTTTCGTCGTCTTCATCATTTTTCACCGCGGCGCCTAATTGAATGACTCTTTTCAAAGGAACAGATGTTCCGAATTGTTCTTTCACGCTCTGTTTCAAACCAGGGAGTAAAACCATTAATCGTTGGAAATACAACGACGCGTACTGTTTTCCCATCTGTTCTTTCTCGAAGCGAAATTTATTGTTTGATTGTTCTTGAGCACCATCCTTTGGCCGAGAGGACGCTTTCCTCTTCGTCGCACTCGTGCTCTTTAACTCGTTCTCGTCGAGAGCGACGAGATGCGTTGCGGCCATCTCTCTCTTTCTCTTTCTCTTTCGCCCGCGCGCGTGTTCAAAGTGAGCGTGTGTTTTGAAGATTTCCTTCAAAATTTTGAATTTCTCTTCTCTCTCTTTCTCTTGGTCCATGAGCTCTCGGAAAGGGAAAAATCAATAAATACGACATATCGCAATATAGTATACCAACCAGTATGAACAAAACAATCTCAACTCATTATGATAATATAGTTACAACAAGCTAAAATAAAGCGTTTTTAGTGTTTTCAAACTGCGTGCGCGCTAAGTGTTTATGCGTTATTTGGTTCGAGTTCCCACGAGGACTTTAAGCAGCCTATAATCTCCGCGACGTACGTTTCTTTATCGTTTCTAGTCCATTGCGAAGGACATCTGGCAACTAAACTCTTCTCCAGTTTGTTGATTTTCGTCTCGCCGTCTTTCCACACTTCATTCATGAGAATGCTTTCCACGTATGCGGCTTCTTCCGCGCCAGGCTTGAAGCGTTCGGTCAGGACTTTCATCTCTCGCATGGCCTCTTCGGTGCCGAAACTCTGATGGATTGATTCTGTTACTTGAACTGTTGTTGGTTTCTTTATAGTCTCTTCTTCTTCCTCTTTTTCTCCTTCTCCTTTCTCAACTCGAACGGATAAAGTTTCGTCTTTTTTATCTTCGCCTTCATCATTTGCCTCTGCAGATGCTGCTGCAGCCGGAGAAGCTGGTGCCGCCGAAGTCGCGAGAACGCCCGGTTCCTTGTTTTCTTTACTCGCGCTGTTATTTACATTAGTCGCCGTAGCAGTAACCATATCGCTACTTCCATCCATAATCTCTTGCTCCAACTGAAACGGCGTGAAGTTTCGGGGGTTTGTTTCCTTCGGATCGTCCGAGCAGACATGAAAATATCGAATATCGCTCACGGCGGATGGGTTTCTAAGGTCGTACGGACCAACAATAGCACCGACAAATGGACAATTTTTACGTCGCATAAACATCGCGTACTTCTCCGCGCTCATGTTATCGCCGTCATCGATAACTTCCGCATCGTTAAACAGCTTTTGATAGTTCGATTGATTCTCGATGTCTCTTAAACTCGGTTGATTGGGAAACACCGGGTGCGAGTGATACCAACCAACAACTCGTTCTCCGTTTGCATCCAATTTCTCGACAATATCCGGAACGGACGACGGGTCGAGTTCAACTTCTTGACCGGCATTTCCATCCTCCTCGGATAAAGGCAACTGTTTAGCGGGCAATGCGCGAGTAATTTTCAACTCTCGTTTCTCCCCGTCCCACGTGCCGCCGAGGAAACCAATGATTTCATTCGAACACAAGTGCGCGTGGTAGTCCATGACGAGTAAACACGACGGTGAAACGAGCATATCGAACGGCTGTGCACCTTTCGTCGTTACATTTCGCACTTTCGTTTCGCGATAGTTCTCGCATGAGATCATGTGTAAATCCATATTTTCCTCGTTCCCGTTCCCGTAGTTATGTTTTGTTTTCTTCCTTTCGCGTTGTGGCTTATCTCTCGCTAAACTCGGTCCATCAAGATTGGCGTATTTTTGTGCGCGATATAATTCCTGCTCTTGTGCCGTACGTTTCTTCTTCTTCGGCGATTTTATCGGCTTTGGTTGCTTTGGTTCTTTCGGTGGTTTCGGTTCTTTCACTTTCTTTGGTGGTTTTGGTTCCGGCGGCGGTTTCGGAGGCAAGATGTTCTGGACGTTTTCAGGATCGATCCTTGCGCGAATTTCTTTCAAACTCACCCATCGCGGATGTTGTTTTTCTTGACTGTCATCTTCTATTGTTGATGACGTTGTTATTGCTGCTGCTGCTGTTGCTACTGCTGCTCCTTCTACGTTTGCATCTTCCCCTTCTTCCTTAACTTTCTCGTTTCCTTGTTCAGTTTCAACTTCATCCTTATTATTCACGTCGTACTTTACGTTGCCCCAACCGTCGGTGAACTTGATGCCCGGGTTGGTCAATTTCTTCACGAACATCGAAAATGAAGCTGCAGACTTGAAATTCTTCGCCTCGCCGTCGTTGCCATCGTAATTTGCATTTAATTGAATCGTCCCATTTTCCAATAAATCCGCGAGTATCATTTTCCCTTCTTCTCCGTTCAATGGATACGCGTGCGCTATTCTCTTTTCACCGAATTTCAAAAGTTTCAACGAAATCATGAGTTTCAAATCGATGCCATCATAGACAGACTTTTGCGGCTTCTTCCTGTTTGGATCTTTCGGTTCGGCAGGTGGTTTCGGTGGTTTCGGTTCCTTTTTTACCGCTGGTTTCGCTTCTTTCGGTGGTTTCGGTGGGGGAGGTCGTTTCACCGCCGCTGGTTTCTTCTTCTTTTTCTTCCTCTTTCTTTGTCCAGCTCCGGGGCGGAAATCACCTTCGGAATCGGACGTCCCATACCCGAACGCTTCTTCTTCTTCTTCTTCGTTGTATTGTGCCTGTAACGCTCGGGCTAACGCGAGATCCGCGTCTTCTCCTTCTTCTCCTTCTCCTTCTTGTCCCATGCCTGGCAGTACTTGATGGGGATACCAAAATATTCTATTGGTTATAAATGATGATTATGATGTTATGGACGATGATGATGATGATGATGATGATGATAAAAATGATGATGGTGTTGATGGGGTCGTTTGTTTTTTTTTGAATTTTTAGGCAACCTTTTTCTTCCTCTCTCCGCTCTCGGGGTGTTGTGGATCCTCTTCTCTCTCAAAAAGAATATCACATCGGCAAGCATCGTCGAAAAAAAAAAGAGAGAAAGCGAGAAGAAGAAAGACGACGAAGAAAAAGAGTGTGGAAAAAACGAAAGATGAGATGATGATCTCATCCGTGAAAGAAGAAGAAGAAGAAGAAGAAGAAGAAGAAGAAGAAGAAGAAGAAGAAGAAGAAGAAGGAGCAAAAGAAGGAAACGCAACTCTTCGTGCACGCTCCAAGGAAGTCGACCGAGTGCGCGAGGCATACGTGGCGCGGTGTTCTGTCGTGCTTTCGGAAGAACGCGGTACTTCTTTCGCCAACGCGAGAAACAGACGGAGACGGAGAAGGAGAGAGAGAGAGAAAAGCGTAAAAGAAAAATTCAAATTAGTAGGGTAGTTTGACAGAGACGGAAATCACAATCGTAATAAGAAGATGGGACAGAAAGACGAAGACTTCTTCCCGGATGAAGTCGAAGAGCGATTAATCGCGGAGGAATATAAAATATGGAAGAAGAACACGCCATTTTTGTACGACTTAGTCGTCACGCACGCGCTAGAGTGGCCGAGTTTAACCGTCCAATGGCTTCCCGAAAGAGTGGAACACCAAGACTCGGAGTGCTCCACGCAGAAATTGATTTTAGGAACGCACACCTCGGAGAACGAACAAAACCATTTGATGATCGCGGAAGTGCAATTGCCGTTAGAAGATGCGACGGTAGACGCGACGGAATACGAAAACACGTCTAAACAGAACAATGATCAAGGATCGTACGGACAAAACGCAGGGAAAGTGCACGTGGTACAACTCATGAACCACGATGGGGAAGTGAATAGAGCGAGATATTGCCCGCACAATCCGTTTATGATTGCCACAAAAACAGTCTCCGCGGAAGTTTACGTCTTTGATTACTCGAAACACCCGTCTAAACCTCCGGCGGATAGCGCATGCTCCCCAGATTTGCGTTTAACAGGGCACAAAAGCGAAGGGTACGGTTTGTCCTGGTCGCCGTTTAAGAAATACACGTTGTTGTCTGGCTCCGACGACGCGCAAATTTGCTTGTGGGATTTGGAAGCCGCTGGAGTAGATGGTCCATCGAACACTTCCAACAACGCCGCGAGCAGCAATAGACAGTCGCGATCGTTAGAGGCGAACAGAGTGTTTAAAGGACACGGCGGGGTTATTGAGGACGTCGCGTGGCACGGGAAACACGAACACATTTTCGGTTCTGTCGGTGACGATAAGAAGATGATTTTGTGGGATACAAGAGCGGCACCGGCGGATGCAGCGACAAATACCGTCGACGCGCACGACGCGGAAGTAAACTGCTTGGCGTTCAACCCATTCAACGAACACTTGTTAGCGACTGGCTCCGCGGATAAAACCGTGGCTTTGTTTGATATTCGTAAATTGACCTCGCGATTGCACACGTTTGAGAATCACACGGAGGAGGTGTTTCAAATTGGATGGTCGCCAAAATCGGAAACTGTGTTGGCGTCTTGTGGGGCGGACCGACGCGTGGCTGTGTGGGACTTGAACATGATTGGCGAGGAACAAACGCCTGAAGACGCGGAGGACGGACCGCCGGAATTGTTGTTCATCCACGGCGGCCACACACAAAAGATTTCCGATTTTGCTTGGAACCAAAACGACGATTGGGTCATCGCTTCTGTCGCGGAAGACAACATCTTGCAAATCTGGCAAATGTCGGAGAATATCTACGCGGACACGCCCGAAGGCGACGACGACGCTTAAGAAAATAAAATTTGGACGTTTTTTACAGCTTCTCTATTATAATAAACACGTTCAGGTACTATTGAATGAATCTATATATGCGTACCTACCAGGTACCACTGGGACCCGGGTACAAACAAATTACATCTACTACTCTAATGCTACATTTTCTTCTTCGTGTTCTTCCTTCTTCTATTGGGCTTTGGTATCTTTGGCGCTCTTTCTTCGAGAATGCTTACTCTTCGCAGGGATCGGATGCTTGGCCGAAAAACGAGAAAGTAAGTCGTCGAACGATTCGTTGATATCGGCTTGCGCTTTATTTGGTGATGATTCGTCTTCCCCTAACGAACCTTCTGCGTTATCATCAGCAGTATCGGTACCAGAAGTGGTGGAATCAGCGGAGGAATCCGCACCTTCTTCTCCTTCGTCTTCTACCGCTTTCTCTTCCACCGGTCCGATGACGTAACAATTCAGAATTTTCAAACCACTCTCGTCTCGAGATGTCAGACGTTTCGTAGATAAGTCATCGAATCCTTTTGGTGGCTCTAAGCCCCCATCCCGTGCTTCTTCCGTGACATAATTGTTTTGACATATGTGGCCAAACATGTACGCGTCAATCATATCGGCGCCGTGTCGTGCCATGTACCTCATCACTTTCTCGTAAAAGTTTGGTCCGATTAAATAGCTTTGAAATCCCGCAGAGGTGCCCATCTTCGGCCAGTAATAAAAGGTTTTCGTTCCAGCTCTGGAATACTTATCGTTCGGGTCTTTCTCTACCTCGAATTCAAACCGTGATTTCTCGCAGTTGTTCTGTGGAAAGAATCCCACCGTGTTTTCAGTTCTCACGCACACTTCGTCGTAATGTGGGCCTAACGAGATGAAGTCAAAATCATCTGGAACGTTGCGCAACAATTGTCGCATTTCGAGCGTTCTGTCTGGAATTTCGTTTCCATCGGATTCCATAATCCATGCTCTCGTGTGCCCTAACTGTTCGTGGACGTCTCTCCACGCGTGTAAATGGGCGAACAAACACCCGACGTGGTGTGCTATGCCCATTCTATCTTTCGTTAATTTCCCGGTTTTCGGATTCCGTTCATCGATTAGTCCGATCCATGGCATATTTTCTAAACTATCTGGCGTTCTGCCTAGCTCTTTCATAAACTTTGCGCTGTAACGATACTTCTTCATATCGAAAAACTCTTTATTCAACGTCCGAATCGGCGCCACCGCCCACTCGGCTTCTTCGATATTCTTCGGCCACTCCGCCGCAGTAATCCCTAACGTCGTTTGCGCGGCTGGGAATTTGTTTTGTATGCGTTCGAATCCTTCTTTATCTCGTTTGTTCCCAGGTTGTACTATGACGAAAATCTCAATGTGGTCCGTCTTGTCCGTCTTTTTCGTCATCGCGTTTCTTCCGCTAAATGCAGTGGCACGAATGAAATTCAAAGAAAACAAGTTATCAAAGAATAAAGACGGTTTAGATGCCATGGATCGCATTAAAGACAGTCCATTCTCCGATGTATCCATACCAAATGCTCTCATCGAAGCTCTGTATTCCTCAGGCGTCACGTAAATGCAAAAGCACGCGAGAATCAGACAAGAGAGAAGAAGGAGACATCGCTTCTCGTTTCGTTCTTTCCACGCATCGGCTTCTGTCGTTCGTCGTAGCAGCAATGTTTCCCTTTCCTTTTCGTTCGCGCGCGATCTTTGTCGCGATGATGATAACAAGGTCGTCTGTTCGTTCGTGCGCGAAGAAGACGACGACGAGGCCATCGCGCTCGATATCGGTCGTGACATTTTTCTTCCAAGGCAGAAGAGACACGAGAGTCTCTGACGACGCGACGTGTTCTTCTCAATTGGTATGTAGTATGTGTGCACGCGGCTTTCTTTTTTTCTTTTTTGTCGTTTTTTGTCATTTTTATCATTTTGTGTGGGACGTTTTCTTTCTGCCATTTGCCAAATGCCAATTTTTGTACATTTTTTTGTACATTTTTTCGTTCGCTTCAAAAAAAAAGTTTGCGTGTAACGAACGAACGAACGAACGAACGAACGAACGAACGAAACAAAATAAAGAAAGAAAGAAAGAAAAGAGAGAGAGAGAGAGAGAACAATAAAAAGAATGATCGTCTCCGGTCGGGCGATCGCACCCGAGCCTATTCAGGACATTCTCGCGAGTTTAGAGATGACGAACGAGACGAAGAAGAGATTGGACGGCTTGCAAGGATGGGCGAAAGATTTAAAGGTACGTCGTCGTCGTCGTCGTCGTCGTTTTTTTTGTCAACCTTCTCTTTTTAAAAAATCTCGCGTGAGTAAACGACGGGGGACGATGGATGATTTTGAACCTCCTCGAGAGGAGAAAAGAAAACGTGCATCATCATCAACCCATCCTTCCTCCGCGTCTTCTGCGAAAAAGATGACGATATCGAGCCGTAAAATAAACACGCACTGACCGCCCGAACCGTGTGCATATCTTCTTTAAATAACAGGACGCACCGCCGCTTTCGGAAACGCCAGAATTCGAATACATACAAAAACTCCCAACGAGTTTAACGCAACAACCGAGTTCGGTTTTATTGGACGCCTCGCAACCGCACGCGATGTCATCTCCATCCAAGGAAAAGAACAAGAAAATCAAGAAGAAGTTTGGAGACGACTTTTCTCAGGAAGAACAACACGAAGAAGCATTAGATGGCGACTACGTCGATCCAGAACAGCAGAAAAAAGAGGAAGAGGAACGCGAACGCAAAGAGGCGGTGATGAACCACAACGGAGACGTGCGAATGGAATTGAAAGCGAGGCCTACAGAATGGTTACAAGGACAAAAGAAACGCGTTCGGGTGGAGTTTGAGGAAGATTCGCCCTCGTCTTCGGACGACGGTGACGACGACGAAGAAGAAGAAGAAAAAGAAACGGAGGTCGACGAGGATATTATTCCCACGCAGCGACCTTCGCCGGCGAGAACGAATGATACCGATGATGACGATGGGCATCTAAAAACGAGAGAAAATAACGCTGGCATACTGGAACGAACTATAAACGCGGCAGCTGGCATAATTGAAACGGTCGTAAACATTGTTAGCTCGCCCTTCAAGTCGCCAAACAAGCGCGCTCGAATCAGCGACAACGATATGCCACAGACATCGCCTGGGATTTTCGGCTCTGGTGGGTCGCCATTCGCAAAAGGCATTGCAATGACGCCGAAATCTTTGGCCAAAGTTATCGATGCCACGGGAGCTGCGGCTGGCGAGAACAATGCGAATGTTGCAAAGATGGAATGGGGCGCCAAAGGTGGAGAAACGTGGCAACAAAAGAAAGAAGACGAAGGAGAAGCGAAAAAGAAAAGAGCAGCGCGCAAAAAGCTAGTATTAGGAGATGACGACGACAGTGATGACGAAAGTGTAGACGACGATGAAGAAAAAGAAGAAAACGAACAGAAGAAGGTGACAACTGAAGTCGCCGCGACGGAAAAACCAACGACAACATCCACAATATCTGAAATCGCGAGTCAAGTCACCGAAGTCGCGTCGGAGGCGAATTGGGAGGTATTAACAAAACTCATGGCTGAAAGAGAGAAAGAGAAAAAAGCGTCTCGTGAACTCGGCCTGAACGTAGATAGAACGCGTAGGATTTCTGGGTTTAAGGTTAAGCGCATGTAAAGGTTTAGTAATTGTACAGAAAAACATTTTACAAATATACAAATCCATGTTGTTGTAGCAATATTAATCATCGGCTGTGTTCATCCTTTCTTCCCTTTCCTCTCTTTCATCCTGTCTTTCCTCTTTTTCTTCTTTGCGCTGTGAATATGGTGTCGTCTTTCCCACTCCTCCGGAGACTTGTTATATATGTCAACTTCGTGGCCGCGCAACGTTAAGCAAAATAAATTCGATGGATCTGAGTTGCAGACAATCTTACACCTTGGATCGTACTTGGCTTCGTTTGGCGTTTTGTAGTTAATCAAAACTTGATGCGCTTTTGGATCCAACGCTTTCAATTTATTCTCATTGACAAACTCGCTCAAAACCCTCGATTCGTCGTTCATGTTGTGACACGTTTCGTTTTTCAGCTTGTTCTCCCAATAGTGATCGTGCGAGCCGCTGTAAAAATCAAAGCCGACAAATTGCACCGGCTGTTTAAAATTTCTCCACGCGTAGTTGAGAAACATGAGTCCCATAGATGGAAACTTTTCGTTCAAGTTATACTCGTCGTACAGAGTATCCACTAGCGGCGCTTCTATCGCGTGTACTTTTACATTACCCATTCCGTGTCTATGTAACCATTTCCTTGCGATTGTTCCCAACTCTTGCATGTTTAGCTTCTGTTTGGGAATTTTATCTTTTCGTCTCGGGCAGCGCACTTGTTGCGGTTTGCAGTCCCGAAAAACAAACGGGATATACACGTGCTGCAACGATTTCTTCAAGTTTGGTATCTCCTCTTCGTCGAAATCGTTCGGATCTTTGATCGTAGACAATATCCAGTGCGTCGTTTTAGAGCCAACGTCTAACTCAAAGCCTATGGTTTTGAAAAGATTGAAACGCAACACCACGTCGTTCGCATCCACTTGTTGTCCAAACCGAGAGTGTCTCAAGCTTGCGCCATTACCCACGGCGATGGCAGATAACAGGTTGCCGTTATTGTTGTTGTTGTTGTTGTTGTTACTATTACTATTGTTATTATTGTTACTACTACTACTACTACTGCTGCTGCTGAAATCATCATCTCTGTTGCTCTCTACATCCGCGTTCTCATCACCGTCCTCGTCGATCGTTATCGCTTCTTCCTTCGTGAATGCCGAAGAAATCACGGAATCGTCTCCACCAGTAAATGAATTCTCCACCAACGCGTTCCTTGGCCCCTTCCCTATCATTTTCGTTACCATTAAACTCTCGTAATTCCCGACTAAAACGACGACGATGAGTAAAAAGAAAACGAATGGGTACTGCCACGATATTTCATGTCCTCCTTTTCTCGAAGCAGACTTCGGGCTTTTCCCGGAGAGCATCGTCCCGTTCTCGCGTGATGGAAGGGCAATGCTTCGATCACTGCGAGAGTACACAACTCGCGGCGCTTCGGAGTCACACACACATACGCGCACGCAGATACAAAAAACAATCAAAAACAATTAATCAAAAAACTGAAGAAGAAGAAGAAGTACTAGACGTAACATTTTTTCATGTAATTGAGGAGGAGGAGAATCTTTAACAACCAGAAGAAGGAAGGAAAACGAGGAAAAATTGCACAAAAGAACAACGAGAGAGAAAAGAAAAGAAACCCGCGAAGAAAAAAAACCTCCTCACTCATTCTGCGCAAGGAAGTAAAGCAGCAACAACAACAACAACAACAACAACAATGAATTTCGCTGATGCCAATAAAAAACCGACCAACACGGGTGGGATCGATGAGACCGTCAAGTTAGCCGGGGGGAAACTGGACGGGCTCGTAGGCATGGACGAAGACGGGGACATGCAAAAAGATTACACCTGGGATTGCGTGGTTTTCGGCGATGGTTCTTTGTAAGTGTCCGCAATTTTTCATTCGGGAGGACTTTCTGCTTATCCCTTGTAAAGTGACGGCGGAATGTCCTCCTCCCCTCTCTCTCTCTCTTTCTTTCTCTCTCTCTCTCTCTCGTATTATCTTTTCGTTTGTGTTTATCTCTCTTTTTAATTACTGCGCTCTCTCAACCGATGATCGCCATTTCCGAGAGTGCATGCGATGACAGCATCGTGGTGATGGTGAGACGTACAAAGCCATCGCGCGCGCACTCGAAAGAAAAAGAGAGAGATTTATCTATCTATTTTTTGTTGTTTGAGTTGAAGGAGAGAAAGAGAGAGACCTCTTTTTCACAAACGGCCCGAGAGTACACAAACAAAATAATAATAAATAATAATAATAACACAAGGTAGAGAATAATACTAACCCTCTTTTCTTTTCTTCAATGAAATTTTTACAGTTACGAAGGCTTAGTGGATATTTACGGTCAGTGCGAACACTTAGGCGTGATGACCTTCGACGATGGGGATAAATACGAAGGTGGTTTCTACCAAGGCACAATGTCTGGACCGGGTATCTACTACGGCGATGGCTACATGTTCATGGGCGAGTGGGAAGATAATCAAAAGTCTGGATGCGGGGTAGCGGCGTATATGAACGGTGTAGTTGAATATGGGGAGTGGAAATATGATCAATATTTAGGTCAATACACACGTAAGTGTCCTCTCGATAAATCAATCGCCTCAATGGAAAGCTCCATCGACAGCGCCGCGAGAGCGAAAATGTTTGAAAGGAAACCAAACTCAGAAGTATACTTGAGAATTGTCGAAGGAAAAACAGATTATTTAAAACATCACGATCCGATCGTGTATAAAAAAGGCACGGAGTGGACGATGCCCGGCCCAGCTGCGGAGTTATACACGCCACCGACCGAGGAAGAAATGGGACCGGAAGTTGCCGGCGCGGTGCGCACGGCGAACTATCTCTGGGAACGGATCTGGACATATTACAACGTCAAATGTTCAGAAGAGCGAAGAACTATAGCGCCACAAGCTCGAAAAAAGAAGGAGGCAATGGCTTTGTCCGAAATGCGAACGGAGGAGAACGTTGAAGATGAATACGCGGATGTATACAACGAGGACGGCTCGAGAAGAGGTAGAATGAAAAAGCCAAAGCAACAAAAGAAAAATAAAGATTCAGGTAGTAACAGAGGGAAAACGGCATCGTTGACTGTATCAATGATGACCGCGTTGCAACAAAACGCGTTTAGAGGTTGGAGAAGGCAATTACGTCGCCCGATAGCGTTCGCTCAAAGAGTCAAGTCGGAGGCGCAAGCCGCGGTGAATCGAGCGATGCCGTCTCTCGAGCGTAAATAATAACTTTTAACACGGGCTACTACTATTACTATTACTACCACGATACCACCATTATACTAAACTTAACATTTGGACGCTCTTCTATTCTTCGAGCGCGACTGATGCGCGAATTTTGTTCACTTCCATCATGGTCTGAGACTTCAAACGGAACCCCGATAAGTCAAACGCCTTCCGTATTCGCTTGGCTAATGAATAATCCGGTCTGCATGCTGTTTTATAGGGAGAAGATGATGATGAGAGTGACGAAGGTGTGGACGAGGTCGCGACGATTTGGCGATATCCTCCTCTCGATTTGACATAACCGCTCAACTCTTTCGTCGTGAGATCCTGCACGTATAAAACAACATGAAAACACGAAAACAAGGACATGCACGAGCCGTGGACGCATACGACCATCAAAAAAAGCGTCGCAAGAACGCTGAAAGTAGTCCCATTATTATTTAGGGAATGGTGATAATCAAACGGAAATCCGAGAAGAGATAAGCGTTCGTATGCCTTCCAAAAGAAAGTCACGGCTAAATAGGCCTCCGTAACGATGAATATGACAAAAAACAGTACATTTTTCTCTCCGATGCAATTGTTTAAAGCTCCGCAGTGGTGGTCAAACCCGCGCACGCACACGTTGCACGTCCGACAGTGCGAACTTTTCTTCGGCTTGAATATCTTGCACGTTTCGCAATACCTCGCATTACCATCGCATTCTTCTGATAAACCTTCTGAACCTCCTGCTTCGAAACCATCCACTTCTCCTCTTTCTATTTCATTTTCTCTCGTTCCATTTCGGTTCGGCATCACGATTCCAGGATCGGTCACAGCTGTCAACACGCACGTCGATAAACACACAATAGCGATGATACCGTGCGACGATGTTTTCGTCAAATCCAAAACTATCAAACCTAAGAATGCGCATAAGGAACACGTGGAGAAGACGCACACGGGTGCTAAATGAGACGACGTTGGGGAAGCGGTGGGCTTCGTGACGTTCGTGGTGGGTCGCATGGTATATGCGCACGACGCGTATTCCTAATGGAATACGAACGAGGAGGAGGAGGAGGAGGAGACAAAGGATGGAAAATACGTAACGACAAAGTCGTCGTCGTCGTCGTCTCTCTTCTTCTTCTTCTTCGTTTTTTCTTCGGTCGTTAAAAATGATACCTTACAATAATATCTCTTCTGTCTTCTCCATTTC
>MDTG01206723.1_pt1 | contig 22684 bp, 21 predicted proteins | sample 811421 | NCBI WGS metagenome assembly MDTG01 (sample SAMN05326645, study PRJNA326480) | marine metagenome | isolation source: seawater | place: Pacific Ocean: South East | collected 2011
GGGAGGCGAGAGCGATGTTATCCGCGCTGCGTAAAGTCGAGCAAATTGAAGTATCCTGTCAGAAAGAAAAATGCCGGTCAGCTTAACTGACCGGCATTAGCCAATTGGCAGGTTTTTTATTTTGTTTAAGCTAGCTTTACGCTGCTTTGGTTTTTTTGCTTTGTTGTTCATTCAATGCGTCAGCACCGTTAGGTTGCTGGGTCAGACTGTTGTCAGCAGCCAGATATTCCGGCTCAAAGTCATCAACATTAATCACAAATAACCGGCCTTCTTCTGCTAAGCGTAGTTTAGCCGCTTCGTCCTGGCTGATAACACCAAGTTCCAGTCCCAGGTCAGCGACTTCATGCAAGCGATAAAATGGCAGACGTTTGTTGGCAGCTTTGCTGACTTTATCGAACAGCGGTTCAGCGGCCAGAATGTCCAGCAGCACCTGTTCAACCCGACCTAACTGGTTACCTGGCTCGTTGGTCAGATATAAATGCAGACCCAAGCGAGAACGCGCTTCACAAGGGGTTTGCATAATACGGGCAACCTGGTGCTCCACTTTGTCTGAGGCTTTGCGCAAGGTGCGACCCCAGGGGAATACCACTCGCTTTAACACTACACCCACGGCACGGTTAGGGAAGTTATCAAATAACTCGTCTAACGCCAGCTGAGCTTTTGCCAGATTATCTTCACAGGCCCACTGTACCAGTGGTAAATCCTGCACTTGCCGGCCTTCATCGTTAAAGCGCTTTAACACTGCTGAGGTTAAATACAACATACTTAAAATATCACCCAGGCGGGCTGAAATACGCTCGCGGCGTTTTAAATCGCCACCCAGAGTGGCCATCGCCACATCTGACATCAGTGCCATAGCAGCGCTAAAGCGGTTCATCTGCTTATAGTATTTCGCCGTGGCATCATTGTAAGGCGCATGACTGAACATGCCGCCGGTTAACGACAACCAGAAGGTCCGGAAGAAATTACTGATAGCAAAACCGATATGACCAAACACTGCTTTATCAAAGGCCGTTACTGCGGCGCCTTCGTCTTCCATTTGCGCAGCTTGTAATTCAGCCAGTACGTAAGGGTGACAACGGATGGCGCCCTGACCGTAGATAATCATATTGCGGGTTAATATATTGGCACCTTCAACGGTAATTGCTACCGGCGCACCCTGATAACCGCGGGCCAGGTAGTTATTCGGGCCCATACATATGCCTTTACCGCCATGCACGTCCATCGCGTCGTTAATTGCGGTGCGCATCCGCTCGGTCATATGGTATTTGGTGATGGCTGAAATGACTGACGGCTTCTCGCCTAAATCGATAGCACCCACCGACATGGTTGTCGAGGCGTCCGCCATATAGGCATAGCCACCAATTCGGGCCATCGCCTCTTCCACGCCTTCCATTTTACCGATAGGCAATTTGAACTGACGACGAATACGGGCATAAGCGCCGGTAGCCATTGCTGCCGCTTTAATGCCACCTGTGCTGTTAGAGGGCAGGGTAATCGCCCGGCCTACTGATAAACACTCGACCAGCATTTTCCAGCCCTGACCGACCATAGGTGCGCCACCGATGATGTAGTCAAGTGGTACAAAAATATCATCGCCCTGCGTCGGCCCATTCTGAAACGGCACATTCAACGGGAAATGACGACGGCCAATTTTAACGCCAGGCGTGTTTGCCGGGATCAGGGCACAGGTAATACCCAGCTCTTCTTTATCACCCAGCAATTTTTCCGGGTCATATAATTTGAATGCCAGACCTAATACCGTAGCAATAGGCGCCAGGGTAATATAACGTTTATTCCAGGTAAGACGCATACCCAGTACTTCTTTACCTTGCCATTGCCCCTTAGTTACGATACCAAAATCAGGGATCGCACCGGCATCCGAGCCTGCTTCCGGGCTGGTCAGCGCAAAACAAGGAACGTCGAGGCCTTTGGCCAGACGTGGTAAGTAATGATTTTTCTGATCGTCAGTACCATAGTGCTGCAACAGCTCGCCGGGGCCTAATGAGTTAGGTACGCCAACGATGCTCGATAGCATCATGCTTTTGCTGGTCAGCTTTTGCAGAACGCAAGACTGAGCATAAGCAGAGAATTCGAGACCACCATATTTCTTCGCAATAATCATTGCAAAGAAGCCTTTAGTTTTCAGATAATCGTAAACTTCAGGTGATAAATCAGCACGTTCATGGGTGCTGTGCCAGTCATCAACCATGGCCAGCAATTCTTCAACCGGGCCGTCCATGAAAGCTTGCTCTTCAGCACTTAAACGTGGCTTAGGGAAGTTATGCATTTTATGCCAGTCGGGGTTACCACGAAACAAGTCGGCTTCCCACCAGGTGGTACCCGCGTCAATAGCTTCTTTTTCGGTCGTCGACATTTCCGGCATTATCTTGCGATACAAGCCCAACACCGGTTTGGTTATGTATTGCTGACGGACACTGGCAATATTTAATGGCAAGGCCACAATTAGAAACAGTAACCAGGCAAAAGTGCCGATGGTGTCGGTCAGGCTGCCTACGACCAACAACGCTGCAATAGCGGCGGTAAACATGGTTAGGCTGGCGCGATAATACGCTAACACACCGATTGCCACGACAATGGCAACTATGAGAAAAAACACGTTCATTGTTAACTCCTGATAAGAGGTCAGACCACTAGCATTAAAGCTTAGATGGCTTTGGAAAAAGTTGCAAGCAAAATCCGGTATTTCCTGCTGCAATTCTTTACACATTCTATTTAACATGACTAACTACGGTCAGACAGGGTTTGCTGGCTCAGTATGGTTGTCATTCAGACATTGGAATAGTGTAGCTTAATGCAGACAGTTGGCAGCGCCAGCGGGTGCTGAATATGTAGCAACGCTGGCGCGATAAGGCTTGGAGATGGTATTTACTGCGGGGCGATAAACTCGAGCTTGTGCAGTTGCACGTCAAATTGTTCAACATTATCTTCGCCACGCCACAAACGTACCAGCATATAATCAAGTTCTGGTGCTACCCAGGCGTAAACTTGTTTTTCCGGATCGTCCATTCTGGCGATGCGTAAGGTATGCACTGTGCCGTAGGGCAAGGCTAAAGGTTCCTCCATCACCACCTTATAGTGGTAGGTTTTACTGTTGCCGTTGCGATTTAACACGTCATAAAAGAATTCTGTTTTACCGGCCCGCAGGTCGAGCACAAGTTGTTGATGATAGCTTAAAGGATCCAGCCAGTTATCTTGCCAGCTGTCGGCTTTAAGTTCTTTTGACTTGCCCACCAGCAATTGCTCTTTTACCGGATCCAGATGTAACTCATAATGGCGGCTGGGGCCGGAACCCTGACGTTTCATCACATAATTAAGCGGTTGAATTTGCTGGTTCTCTACCACAAACTCACTGGTTTCCTGCCGTTTATCACTGAAAATCAGCCAGCTTATATCGCTGCTGTAGCCCATTTGATAGCGATCGTTACTAAATTTAAGGTAGCGGTTAGCCTCGCCATGATTTTTGCCGGCACGGTACACCAGATAATCGGCGCTGAAAAGACGGAATTGGCCAGCCTGATCAGCAGTGGCTGAAGTTGGGGGAGTCTGAGCGTACGTTAGTCCGGAATGTGTTAGCAGGCTGGTAAACAGTAATGACGCCAGCAGGCGCCATTTAAAATTCGTCCTCATCGTTCGCATATCCTTGTTCCGACAATACATTATTATCTAACCATGCCTTATCGCCGCGTTGTTGTAAACGGTTTTGACAGAACCAGCGGATAACCAGGGGATATAGCTGATGTTCCTGCTCGTGCACCCGTGCCGCGATAGTAATGGCGTCATCTTCAGGAAATACCGGCACCTTCGCTTGCAAAATAACCGGACCACCATCCAGCTGCTCCGTGACAAAATGCACACTGCAGCCGTGTTCGCGGTCACCGGCATCAATTGCGCGCTGGTGTGTATTCAATCCCTGATACTTCGGCAATAAAGACGGATGAATGTTCAATAATTTTCCAGCATAGTGGCTGACAAAGCCTGCAGTGAGGATCCGCATAAAGCCGGCAAGCACCACTAAATCAGCCTGGTAACTGTCTATTAAGGTAATTAATTCTTTATCGTATGCATCACGGCTGGCAAAGTTTTTATGGCTTAGCGCATGGTTTGCAATGCCAGCGTCAGCTGCCCGTTGTAACCCGTAAACCCCGATTTTGTTAGATATTACTGCCGTTACCTGGCCAGCAATAAAACCGCTGGCACAGGCATCAATGACGGCTTGTAAATTAGATCCATTGCCTGAAATCACTACTACTATCGATTTCATTGTTGGCCTATTCGTTGATAATCACGAGTTCTTCACCGGTAGCCGCGTCCTGAATTTCACCCAGGTGCCATGCCGTTTCGCCTGCCGCTGTTAAGCTGGCCAGCGCCTGCTCCAGTTGTGCAGCGGGCACGACCAGCATCATACCGACCCCACAGTTAAAGGTACGATACATTTCATGGCGGCTGATATTGCCTTGTTGCTGTAACCAGTTAAAAATGGCGGGCCACTGCCAGCTGTTACCGTTGATGACGGCTTTGGTATTCTCAGGTAAAACCCGTGGGATATTTTCCCAGAAACCACCCCCGGTAATATGGCACAGCGCATGTACCGGCATCTCTTTAATTAACGCCAGCAGGTTTTTCACGTAAATGCGGGTTGGCTCCAGCAAATGATCCGCCAGACTTTTTCCTTCCAACAGGGTATCAGCCGATTGACCGCTCACTTCCAGCACTTTACGCACCAGGGAAAAGCCATTTGAATGAGGCCCTGATGATGCCAGCGCAATAAGCTGATTACCGGCTTTAACTTTGCTGCCATCAATAATGTCGGCTTTTTCTACAACGCCAACACAAAAGCCGGCAATGTCATAATCGTCGCCATGATACATGCCTGGCATTTCGGCAGTTTCACCACCTACCAGGGCGCAACCTGATTGCACGCATCCTTCGGCAATGCCAGCGACTACAGCCGAAGCGGTGTTAACGTCCAGTTTGCCTGTTGCGTAATAATCAAGGAAAAACAGCGGTTCTGCGCCTTGCACGACCAAATCGTTTACGCACATGGCAACCAGGTCGATGCCGACACCATCATGTCGTTTTAAATCCATGGCCAAGCGCAGTTTAGTGCCAACACCGTCGGTTCCGGATACTAAAACCGGTTCTTTATAACCTGCCGGAATTTGACATAAGGCGCCAAAACCCCCTAAGCCTCCCATGACTTCCGGACGGGTGGTACGTTTAACTGCACCTTTAATCCGTTCTACCAGGGCGTTGCCGGCATCTATATCAACTCCGGCGTCTTTGTAGCTTAAAGATGTATTGTGCTCGCTCACGGCTTTCCTCGATTGGCTGTATTGGTTGGCTTAATCGGCGCGTATTTTACCTGTATAATGGCGCAGACAAAAGCATTACTGCATTACATTTGCAGCAGCTTGTTTTACGTAGTTAGCCATCAGAATAGAATTGTCCTGGGTGATCTTATGGTAACATACTGAAGCAAATGGAAATTCTCTGTCTGATAACTGAACTGAAATATAAGGTGCTGACGGATCTGCGGTATTGTTGTGCCAGCTACCACCGTAATTAGCGATAAATACTTCACCAATATAAGCGCCAATAATATTTGTTAAGGTAAATATTAGCTCTGATGAATGACTTTGCTGCTGCTGATGCTGATGTAACGTTGATAACACAGTATCAATGTCTTTAAGGCTGGCCAGCGTAAAATCCAGCGTCAGTTTATGCTCCTCTGCAATATAGGCTACTGCATCGCGGGACGCTTCTTGCATTAGCTTCGATATATCAACACTTTGCATAATAATCCTTATTTAAGATGTTCAGCCAGAATTAACTGGCGTAATTGTTTGCTGCCGGGGCCTAATGTTTCTTCCTGAGGTGTTAACAATGACATAGGGGCCAGACGCTCTGAACTGTTACTCAGCTGTATTTGCACCAGGTCACCCTTCGCCAGAGCCGAGGCCACCGTAAAGTCAGGCAGCCAGCAAAACCCCAGACCCAGTTGCAAAATTTCAATGGCCTCATTGAAGTTATCGACCGTCCAGCGTTGTTCAGCTTTTAGCCAGCCGATATTTTCCAGTGGTTTTTGGGCGGTATCCCGGATAACAATCTGTAAATACTGGCTTAGCTGATTTTGATCTAATCGAAGCTGATTTGCCAGTTCATGTCCGGCACCCACCACGGCAATAAAACGGCTGACATATAAAGGTTCGCTCAGATAACCTTTAGGCACAACACCGGCGATAACTAAATCCGCTTTTTTCTGAACAATAATTTCACTGGTGCCGGTTAAAACGGTATCTATAATTTGTACTCTGCTACCACGGCTTAATGGGTAAAATGTTTGTAAGGCACGGTATAAAAAGTGCTTGGGGTAGGCCAGTTCTACCGCAATCCTGATTTCCGGTTCCCAGCCTTGCTCGATATTATCGGCCAGTAGCTCGAGATCTTCAATTTGCTGGGTCAGCACCCTTGAACGGCGCAACATCACTTCGCCAGCATCGGTAAGCTGTGCTTTGCGACCGATGACCTCCAGCAGTTCTACCCCCAATTGAGACTGCAGTTTGGAGACTGCATGATTAAGTGAAGACTGGCTTTTATTCAATAATTCAGCGGCCTGCGCATAACCACCGGCATCGACAACTGCCTGCAAAATGCGCCATTGTTCCAGAGTTGATCGAGGGCGGTAGGGCATATAAAGCCGGGTCCTGTAGCAAATTAAACAGTGGCAATAATCACGGCACGTTGTGGCGCCGGATAACCTTCAATGGTTTTACTATGGTCAGTCGGGTCAAGAAAATCAATTAAACTTTCATTTTCCATCCACGGGGTTGCTCGCTGTTCTTCCAGCGTAGTCGTATTTAAATCAACTACTTTCGGGTTTTTAAAGCCAAGCCGGCTTAGCCAGTGACACAACGCCAGGGTGCTTGGAATAAACCAAACATTGCGCATTTTGGCGTACCGCTCGCCCGGCACCAGCACCGTATTTTCGTCACCTGTTACTACCAGGGTTTCCAGGATCAGTTCGCCGCCAGGGCGCAATTGTTGTTTTAACTGTTGCAGAAAGTCCAGTGGTGAGCGCCGATGGTATAGAACACCCATTGAAAATACCGTATCAAACTGGGCCAGGGGGGGCATATCATCAATGCCGACCGGGATCAGATGTACTTCCGGGTCCGGATTAAAATGCTTAATAGCCTGAAACTGGCTGTAAAACAGCTGAGATGGGTCAATACCTACCACAAAATTGGCACCTTCACCGCGCATCCGCCAAAGGTGATAGCCACTGCCGCAACCTACATCGAGCACATAGCGCCCCTGCAACGGGCTGATATGCGGCAACACCCGGTTCCATTTAAAATCTGAGCGCCACTCAGTGTCAATCTCAATACCATGAATAGAAAATGGCCCTTTGCGCCAGGGCTTAAGTTGTTGTAATAAATAGCGGATCCGCTCCGCTTCACCGGCATTGATGTCGGCCGCCGAGCCAAATTGCACGGCGGTGCTAAGCTCACACGTGCTAACGGTTGTCGCTGGCAAGTGGCCAACGACTTTTTGCCACTGTTTAAAATCACCGTGCAGTGCATGTTTCTGCCACTGTGCTAATTGGGCTGGCAGGGTTTGCAGCCAGTTATGCAGCTTATTCGTTGCTAACTTAGCGTAGAACGGAGTGAAGTCGAGCATGACATATTCCTGTAAATATCGGCCTGTTGTCGTTATTTGACCGCGAGCATAGAGCAAAAATTAAAACACTGAAACCACAAGCTTTGCTCGCTAAATCCCGCTTGTTGCAGCCGTTGCTGATGTTGCGCCAGGGTGTCGGGTTTCATCACGTTTTCCAGCGCGGAGCGTTTCTGGCTTATCTCCAGCTCGCTATAACCATTGGCACGTTTGAAATCCAGATGCAAATCCACTAACAGGCTGTTAGTGGCGTTACTGTGGGCGATAAACTTTTCTGACAAAATGAGTACGCCACCGGGTTTTAAGCCCTGATAAATTTTAGTTATCAATGCATCACGATCCTCGGGTGCCAGAAATTGCAGGGTGAAGTTAATGACCACCACGGCTGCATCTTGGATTGAAATATCGCGAATATCGGCAAGTTCAAGACTAACCGGAACCTCAGAGCGAAATGCCAGTAAATGCCGTTCACAACGCTCCAGCATGGCTTTGCTGTTGTCGACCGCAATCAGCCTGGCGCCAGCAACGGTAATATTCCGGCGCATTGCCAGACTTGCCGTACCGAGTGAGCACCCCAAATCATAAAAATTACTTGCTGGTTGCTGATAGCGGGCAGTTAATTTGCCGATGGTTTGAATAATCGTCTGATAACCAGGAATAGAACGCTGAATCATGTCAGGAAAGACCTCAGCGACCTGATCATCAAACCGGAAATCCTGGATCTGAGCCAGAGGCTCGGCGTAAATATGATCTTTTTGCATAGACAAAAGTACCGGTGCTGCGCGGGGTAAACTACTAAAGCGCGATAATAATAAGTAGGTAGTTTACCTGAATTGTTACAGGCCGCCAAAAGCAAACTGCACTGCCAGATTAAATGATGTTATGCCTGGTGGCACTGCTTGACCCAGACCGGCAGTAAGGGTACAACACTACTATTTGAACGAGCAGTTTAAACACATGATCAGACGTTTATTGCGCTTTGCTGCCGTATTGCTGTTGTGTTTTATAAGCAGTGCTGGCGTTAGTGCTGAACCCGACAGGTTAACTGTGGCGCTAAGCAATGACACCTACCCCTATATGTTTGTTAATGAAGAAGGTCAACCTGACGGCCTGATCGTTGACTACTGGCGAATTATTGCCAAACAACAGCAAATAGAAATTGATTTTGTGATGGCAGACTGGCCAGCAACTGTGGCGTTGTTAAACGCCGGTAAAGTCGATTTTCATGGCGGCATGGGGTACACAGAGCAACGTTCTGTCGCCTATCAGTTACACAGTCTTAATATCACCATCTATAGTAATATCTTCGTTCACCGGGATTTGCTTAATGTAGTAACACTTGCCGACTTAACACCGTACGCGATTGGTGTATTAGAAAATTCCAGTCATGTACCCACCCTCGAAAGACAACTGCCAGAAGCTCCACTGCGCATTTTTAATACGGCAACGCAAGTATATGACGCGGCGTTAGCAGGACAGTTAAAAGCCTTCGCTAGTCTTGACCGGCTACCACCGCGGTATAGTAAGTATGAAGAGCTCAACAAACAATTTCCGCTTTATAAAAAAATTCCGTTGCAGGCAATAGATTTAGTTTTCGGCGTGCCACTTGATTCACCCTACGCCAGCCTACTTAAAGATTATACTGAGGCGGTATCTTTAGATACGCTGAACGAGCTGGAGCGCAAATGGTTGGGCTTTGCAGCAGCTAAAGATGATACATTATTACTGGGTCTGGCTATATCTAACCCTCCTTTTATGAACGTTTCCTCCCAGGGCGAGCCAACGGGTTTACTGGTTGATCTGTGGCGGCTTTGGTCGGAAAAAACCGGTATTAGTGTGGCTTTTGTGCCGGATAACTCATTAAACAGCCTAACCAGTCTGGCAAACCGGCGGACCGACGCTCATATCGGTTTTCCGGATATTGATGATCTTAACCCTCAGCTGACAAAGGCATATCACATTTATAGTTTCAGCTCCGTTTATTACAAGTTAAAAAAGAGTACGCAACAACCGCTAAGCAGCGACAGTGAAGCCAGGGTGGGGATTTTTTCATTCGCAACCTATCTCGATGAATTACAACAACAATATCCCAAAGTAGTCTTCAGTCGCTATTCAAGTTTAGAAAGCAATACCAATGCGGTGATAACCGGTGAAATTGACGGTTTTTTTGGCGCTGGAGCCGTGCTGGATTTCAGGCTCAGGCAGTTAAATTTGTGGGATGATTTTGTCGTAGCGCCGACCACGCAGTTTTATGCACCCTTATATGTATTGGTGCATAACGACAACACTAAGCTTGCCGCAAAAATTAGCGACGGTTTTAATCAAATTAGCTTAAATGAATTAGAGCAAGTGGAACAAAAATGGATTGCTGCAACCGAACTGCGTTACTTCAGCAGTTTTAAAAGCAATATACCGTTACATTCAGATGAGCGTCAGTGGCTGAAACAGCATAGCCTGCTGCGGGTTGGGCTTATCAGCAATTGGCCACCAATGGAGTTTGTTGATGACGATGGCAATATTGCTGGCGTCAGTCATGAAGTGTTGCAATTGCTGTCGCAGCGCCTGAACATAAATTTCGACCTGCGTGTTTATGACAATTTTGAGACTATTTTAAGTGATTTAGAAAACGGCAAACTGGATTTAGTAACAAATGTCGTTCCGAAACCCGAGCGACTTTCTTACGCCCACTTTACGGAGCCATTCTGGTCAGTAAAGTGGGCGGCGATTGGTCTTATAAACGGCGAGAACATTGATAGCATCCGGCAACTTAGTGGCAAACGAGTAGCCGTTTTTAAAGATTATCAATTGGCGCAGCAATTAACAGATCTGGCTAATAATGTTGACGTCGTTCGGATTAGCAGCGTTAAAGACGGTATTCGTATGCTGCAGGGAAATCAGGTTGATTTTGTGCTGGAAACATTAGAGGCAGGCAGCCGGGCACTGACTGAATCAAGTTTAGTTAATTTGCGCATGCAAGTAATTGATGATGTGCCCGATTACCCTTCGCTGATAGCGGTTCGCAAAGATTATCAGCCACTTGTCACCATTTTGAACAAAGGACTGCGCAGCATAAGTGAAGCCGAACGCAACGAAATTTACCAGCATTGGTTCGATTTTGAAATTACCCAAGGGATAGATAGCAAACGGGTACAGCAGATAATATGGCAGGGGGTGGCAGTAACCCTGGTATTTTTAACTCTGTTTACTATTTGGAATTTATTTTTACGCCGGGAAGTCAACCTGCGCCGGGAGGCCGAAGAAAAAATGCGGCATATGGCCACCCATGATGATTTAACCGGGTTGCCGAACCGCAGCTTACTAAAAGAGCGGATTGATCAGGCGCTGGAACAACATAGCCGTCACAACGAAATTTTAGCGGTACTATTTATCGATCTTGATGGCTTTAAAGACGTTAATGACCAATATGGTCATGACGCGGGGGATGAGTTATTACTGAAACTTGCCGGGGTCATGGATAGCTGTGTACGAAAAAGTGATACGGTAGCGCGTTTTGGCGGCGATGAATTTGTCGTGTTGCTGACCGCGCTATTGCATCGTGATGATGCCGCTATTGTGGCAGAGAAAATTGTGTTTCAGCTAAGTCAGCCGCTGCAGCTGTCTTTTGCGCAGGTTAAAGTGGGCGCCAGCATTGGTATCGCCACTTACCCCCACGATGCCACCGATAGCAGTGCACTGTTAAAAGAAGCCGATAAACAAATGTATCTTGCCAAGCAGCAAGGTAAGAACGGCTACAGTTTCACCGAACGAGAGTTTTCGTGAACGGGCAGTGACATTAAGCGCCATTTCTATATAATTGGCGGTCATTTTACAGCAGCTGACCAACGAGATATAAGGAAGGGTTAATGCGTAGCCATTACTGCGGTTTTTTAAATGCCCAACAAGCAGGGCAACAGGTTTCATTGTGTGGCTGGGTTAACCGGCGCCGGGATCTCGGTGGCGTTATTTTTATCGATTTGCGTGACCGTGAAGGTATGGTTCAGGTTATTTGTGATCCGGATTTAACGGAACTGTTTGATCTGGCCTACACCCTTAGAAATGAGTTTTGTATTCAGGTTACCGGCGAGGTGCGACTGCGCCCTGCATCACAAATTAATGCCGACATGGCAACCGGTGAAGTTGAAGTTTATGCCAGTGGCTTAACGATACTGAATAAAGCGGCGCCACTGCCGCTGGACTTTAATCACGACAACAGTGAAGAGCAGCGTCTTAAATACCGTTACCTGGATTTACGCCGGCCCGTGATGAGCGAACGGTTAAAGTTTCGGGCCAAAGTGACCAGTTTTGTGCGTAACTTTATGGATGGTAATGGCTTTTTAGACGTTGAAACACCCATCCTGACTAAAGCGACGCCAGAAGGCGCCCGCGATTATCTGGTGCCAAGCCGCACTCACAAAGGTCAGTTTTTTGCCCTGCCGCAGTCACCACAATTGTTTAAACAATTGCTGATGATGTCTGGCCTTGATCGATACTATCAAATCGTCAAATGTTTCCGCGATGAAGATTTGCGGGCAGACCGCCAGCCAGAGTTTACTCAGATTGATATTGAAACCTCGTTTATGAGTGCTGAGCAAGTGATGGCAGTGACTGAACAAATGGTTCACCAGTTATTTTTACAGTTACTGGACGTCGATCTTGGCGATTTTCCGCAGATGACCTTCCATGAGGCCATGCGGTTATATGGCTCCGACAAACCGGATTTACGTAATCCTATGCAGTTTGTCGATATTGCCGATCTGGTGAAACAGGTTGAGTTTAACGTGTTTTCCGGCCCGGCAAATGATCCAAAAGGACGGGTCGTGGCGCTAAAAGTGCCTGCGGCTGCCGATAAAATATCGCGCAAAGACATTGATAACTACACCAGCTTTGTCGGCATATACGGTGCTAAGGGCCTGGCCTGGATGAAAGTGAATGATGTCAGTGCCGGCATTGATGGCGTGTAATCGCCGGTAGCGAAATTTTTAACTGCCGACATTGTCAGCAGTATTTTGCAGCGCACGGCGGCTGTAAACGGCGACATGATTTTCTTTGGTGCTGCCAGTTATAAAGTGGTGTGTGAAGCCATGGGCGCATTGCGGCTGAAACTGGGCGACGATTTAGGCATAACGGTGCCAGGCTGGAAGCCACTGTGGGTTGTCGATTTCCCCATGTTCGAAGAGAACGACGATGGCAGCCATACCGCAGTGCATCATCCGTTTACGTCACCGCTGGATACCGCTGGCTTTTTAGCGACCCCAGAAGCGCAACTTGATCATACTAATTTATTATCAAACGCTTATGATATGGTACTAAATGGTACGGAATTGGGTGGCGGCTCTGTTCGTATCCACAGCGCTGAGGTGCAGGCCAAAGTATTTAAATTACTGGGTATCAGTGACGAAGAGGCCACTGAAAAGTTTGGTTTCTTGTTGGAAGCCTTAAAGTTCGGGGCACCACCGCATGCAGGTTTGGCATTTGGTTTAGACAGACTGGTGATGCTGATGACCGGCGCAACGTCAATTCGCGACGTGATGGCTTTTCCGAAAACAGCGACGGCAGCCTGCCCGCTGACAGATGCACCCGGTGAAGCTAATAGTGCGCAACTGGCCGAGTTAAGCATTCAGGTTATCAGCAAAGCGCAATAGCAGCATATTGGTGCTGTACAGATCGTTTCGAGTAGATATTCCCGGTAAGTTGTAATCCTGCTCCGGCAAATGCCGGCGCAGGGTGGTTACCTAAAGCGAGGAGTGAAATATGGCCGGCCATAGTAAATGGGCGAACATGAAGCATCGCAAAGCCCGCCAGGATGCTAAAAAAAGTAAAATATTCACCAAAATTATTCGTGAGCTTACCGTTTCAGCCCGTAGCAATCCTGATATCAGTGCAAACCCGCGGCTACGTCTGGCAGTAGATAAAGCGCTGTCAGAAAATATGACCAGAGACACTATTGATCGGGCGATCAAGCGCGGTGCCGGGGCAACAGAGGGTGAGAATTACGAAGAGTTAGTATACGAAGGCTACGGCCCGAATGGTGTTGCCATTATCGTTGAAACGATGACCGACAATAACAAACGGACAGTAGCTGATGTGCGCAACGCCTTTACCAAAAATGGTGGCAATCTGGGTACTTCAGGCTCGGTCAGTTATTTATTTGCTCGACGCGGAGTGCTGTTGTTCGCGCCCGGAGTCGACGAGGATGCATTGCTCGATGTCGCCCTGGAAGCTGGCGCTGAAGATGTACAAAACCATGAGGATGGTAGTACCGAGGTATTTACCAGCCCTGAACATTACAACGATATTAAAGATTGCCTGGCGGCTGCCGGTTTTACCGCAGATAATGCCGAAATAGATATGATTCCTTCTATTCGTGCCCAGGTTGATACAGACAATGTTGGCCGGTTTTTTAAATTGATTGATATGCTCGAAGACTCTGACGATGTACAGAATGTGTATCACAACGCTGATATTAATGACGATTTACTGAACGAGCACAGTGCGTAGTGAACATTATTCTGGGGATTGACCCCGGCAGTCGTCTTACCGGCTATGGTGTAGTGCGCCAGCAAGGCAACAAATTTGTCTATATGGCCAGTGGTTGTATCAGGCTGGGAACTGATGAACTGCCAGAGCGTTTAATACGGATTTTCAACGGAATTTCCGAGATCATTACCCAAACTCAGCCGACCATATTTGCTATTGAACAGGTATTTATGGCCCGTAATCCCGATTCTGCACTAAAGCTTGGCCAGGCTCGTGGTGCGGCTATTGTTGCAGCTAAACATGCCGGGCTTGAGGTTTATGAGTACTCAGCAAGGCAGGTAAAACAGGCGGTAGTAGGAACTGGCGCGGCTGATAAAGCGCAGGTGCAGCATATGGTTCGCTCGTTGTTGCAACTTAGCGCCAGCCCGCAGGCTGATGCTGCCGATGCTCTTGCTGTCGCGCTATGCCATGGTCATACTCAGCAAAGCTTGGTAGCATTAGCTGGCCAGGCACGGAAAACCGTGCGCCGCCGCTTGCGTTGAAGCCCGCTGGCTTAAGCTGGCGCATACCAATATATGTCACCATTAAAATTTAACACAATAAGAAGAAGCGCTGCCTGATGATTGGACGTTTACAAGGTGTACTACTGGAAAAGCAGGCTCCTGATATTTTGCTTGACGTTGCAGGCGTTGGCTATGAAGTACAATTGCCCATGACCAGCTTCTACCAGCTGCCTGAACCGGGAGAGCAGGTGATTATCTTTACCCATTTTGTGGTGCGTGAAGATGCTCAGCTGCTTTATGGCTTTATTACCAGTACCGAGCGTAGTTTGTTTCGTCAGCTGATAAAAGCCAACGGTGTCGGTCCGAAACTGGCCCTGACAATTTTGTCAGGAATGACGGCTCAGCAGTTTGTCCATTGTGTGTTGCACGACGAAATCAGTACCCTGGTAAAATTGCCCGGGGTGGGTAAAAAAACCGCCGAGCGGTTAGTGATAGAAATGCGCGACCGCTTAAAAGATTGGGGCGCAAGCAGCACGCCGGTTACGGATCGGTTGACGCTGAATGCCGATGAGGCAATTTTTGCGCCGCCGGCCAGTGCAGAGCAAGATGCGTTAAGTGCTTTGCTTGGGCTGGGATACAGTCAGGCTCAGGCCAGTAAAGCGGTAAAATTAGTTAAACGCGCCGACATGAGCAGTGAGCAACTGATCATGGCTGCCCTAAAAAGTATGGTATAGCCAGGATGATTGAAGCTGATCGAATGATCCAGGGCACTGCGACCCGCGAAGATGAAGTAATTGACCGGGCCATCCGGCCGAAAACCCTGGCCGATTACACCGGACAGCAACATGTTCGTGAACAAATGGCTATTTTTATAGAAGCGGCCAGAGGCCGTGGCGATCCGCTGGACCATTTATTAATTTTTGGGCCGCCTGGCCTGGGTAAAACTACCCTGGCAATGATTGTTGCCAATGAAATGGGGGTGAATATTAAAAGCACCTCCGGTCCGGTACTGGAAAAGGCCGGAGACTTAGCGGCACTGCTTACCAATCTTGAACAAAATGATGTGTTGTTTATCGATGAGATACATCGTTTAAGCCCGGTGGTAGAAGAGATCTTATATCCGGCGATGGAAGATTATCAGCTGGATATTATGATAGGTGAGGGCCCGGCGGCCCGCTCTATAAAGCTGGAACTGCCGCCTTTTACTCTGATAGGCGCCACCACCCGCGCCGGCGCGCTGACCTCGCCGCTACGTGACCGTTTTGGTATTGTGCAGCGGCTGGAGTTTTATAAAGTGGATGAGCTAAGCGACATTATTCAGCGCTCAGCACACTACCTGAATTTAACCCTGGATAAAGAAGCTGCGACGGAAATTGCCCGTCGCTCCCGCGGAACCCCCCGGATTGCCAACCGTCTGCTGCGCCGGGTACGGGATTATGCTCAGGTTAAATTAGACGGCACTGTGTCGGTGGCCGTAGCCGCGCAAGCGCTGCAAATGGTCGATGTGGATGCAGAAGGTTTTGATTATATGGATCGCAAGCTGATCCTGGCCATTATCGATAAATTTATGGGCGGGCCGGTCGGTCTTGATAACCTGGCAGCGGCAATTGGTGAAGAAAAAGAAACCATAGAAGATGTGCTCGAGCCCTTTTTAATCCAGCAGGGCTTTATTCAGCGCACTCCCCGTGGCCGTATCGCCTCGCCCCGTGCCTATCAGCACTTTGGCTTTGACTTACCCAAACCAGAATGAAAATAAGGCGGCAAGTGAGCGCAGCCAACACCGCTGTAGTGCCAAATCGGACCTAGGGTATTCGCTAACGAGTTGGTGCTGCAGCTAGGCGGCAAATTAAATTGCAATACGAGCATAGTCGACTATGTGAGTGTTGCAGTTTAATGCAGCCAACAACGCTGCAGTGCCAACTAGGACGCGAATAAAAAAAAAGCCCGCTCAAGGGAGCGGGCAAAGTTGAAGTCGTGCTTCAATAAATCCAGGGAACATGTTTGAAACAGCAGCAAAACTAATCTTAGCCATCAGTCATACCACTTACGTGAACTTTACTAAACAGGGTAACCCTCTTACCTTGTCTTTGCGCTAGCTCTGAACACAGGGCGTATGTTAAAGACTTCGAGTAATTACTTCAAACGAGAAAAATTAGCGCCATGGTATTAGTTAAACTAATGTGATGCGGTTAAACTGTTGTGCGTTAATTAACCGGTTAATTTGCAGGGAGTGAAAGAAGGCCTTTATTCATGTGCGATTAAGTTTCAATGTGGATGATAGCTCGGATTACTTTTTGTAGTTGTTCATCGCAGTTTCGGCCTTTTTTATGCTAAAACCAAGCCTGGGTAAAGGTTTGAACTTAAATGTGCTGACACAGTCTGCTTTTTGAACAGAATACAAGTGGTAGTTATAAATAAATATAGTTGCATTGGAAGCTTGCCAGCCATTGAGTTTACCGTGCTGGCTAATTATCATACGCGGCAAAATAAGATGTGGTTATAAATGGCAGATAACAGCTTCACCTGGCCGGTACGGGTATATTATGAAGACACCGATGCGGGTGGTATTGTTTATTACGCGAATTATCTGAAGTTTTTTGAAAGGGCTCGCACAGAATGGTTACGGGCGCTGGGTATTGAACAAGACATATTATTGTCAAATAATATCGGTTTTGTTGTTACGCAGGTTTTAATGAATAACAAAAAAAGTGCAGGGTTTAATGAATTATTGACGGTTTCCAGTCAAATCAGTACCTTAAAGTCTGCTAGTATCATTTTTTCCCAGCAAATTTATAATGCTTCGGCCCAGTTAGTGTGTCAGGCTGAAATTAAAGTTGCCTGCATTGACCAGCAGGCTATGAAAGCCCGGCCAATGCCGGCCGAAATTGCAGAGGTGTTAACGCGTGTCAGGTGAAATTTCCATTCTTCATTTATTACTCGATGCCAGTATCGTAGTGCAGATAGTAATGCTTATTCTGGTAGGGATGTCAGTTGCCTCCTGGAGTATGATTTTTAAACGGAAAAACGTACTGCAAGCCGCGCTGGCCGACGCCAAGAGATTTGAAGATAAATTCTGGTCGGGTGTCGATTTATCAAAGCTGTACGCTGAGGTGAGTGCCCGGCAGAGTAATAGTGGCTTAGAGGCATTGTTTAAAGCCGGTTTTAAAGAGTTTGCCAGGTTACATAAAAGCAGCCGGCAACAGCCTGCGGCGGTGATGGAAGGTGCACAGCGCGCGATGCGCGTGGGCTTGTCCCGTGAAGTAGAACGTCTGGAGACTAATTTACCTTTCCTGGCGACCGTGGGTTCTATCAGCCCCTACATTGGCTTGTTTGGAACGGTATGGGGCATTATGAATTCTTTTATCGCCTTAGGTGCAGTGCAGCAGGCGACCCTGGCGATGGTCGCACCCGGTATTGCCGAAGCGCTTATTGCAACAGCGATCGGTCTGTTTGCGGCAATACCGGCAGCTATTGCTTATAACAAATTCTCGCATCAGGTTGAGTTACTGGAAAGCAGCTATGTAAACTTTGTCGAAGAGTTCTCTAATATTTTGCACCGCCAGGCGGTTAACAGTAACGAGGCAGCCTGATGTACGTTCGCAAAAAGCGGCGAATGATGGCCGAGATAAATGTCGTGCCGTACATTGATGTTATGTTGGTGCTGCTGGTGATTTTTATGGTTACAACCCCATTGATTACCCAGGGGGTAAAAGTTGAACTGCCAAAATCTGCAGCAGAGCCCATTGCGCAAATGACGGAAGGCAAAACGCCATTAGTGGCTACGGTAGACAGTGACGGTTTATATTATTTTGAGAAAGATGGTAACCAACAAGGCCCTTTTACCTCAGCAGAGCTGCAGGTTGAAGTGGCGAGCTGGCTGACGATAGAACCCGGCACTCAGGTTATTGTTAAAGGTGATAAAGCGGTAAGTTACGAAGCGGTGATACGTTTAATTAATGTTTTAAAAAATGCTGGTGCGCCGGCAGTAGGTTTAATGACTGACAATGAAGTTTGATAAGCTTAAGCCAGCCCTCACTCCGTCGTTAGCAAAATCTGTGGCCTTACGTGTCGCAATTTTGTTGCTGCTGATTTTTGGAGCCAGTATTAGTTTTAAGCGCAAAACGGTCGAGCTTTCTATCAGCGCTGAGCAGGCGGTTGAGAGCAACCCGGCGCCGGTAGAGGCCGTGGCAATTGATCGGAAGCAACTAGAGCAGCGGGTCGCCGAACTTCAGAAAAACCGCGATGACGCTAAACAAGCAGAAGAAGATCGGATTGCGGCGCTGGAACGCAGAGCTAAACAGGCTGAGCGTGACCGGGCGGCAGAAGAGCAACGCTTAAAGCGGGTAGCAGAAGAGAAGCGACAGGCAGACGAAGCGGCACGTAAATCAAAAGCGGCAGCGGCTGAAGCGCAAAAGCAGCAACAGGCCGAAACCGCAAAAGCCAAGCAAGCTGAAGAAGCTCGCAAGGCGCGCGAGGCAGAGCAGAAAAAAGCTGAAGCCGCAGCGAAAGCTGCTGAAGAGCGGCGTAAGCTAGCGGAAGAAGAAGCCGCTAAGGCCCAGGCCGAGCGTGAGCGCAAGGCGCGTGAGGCAAAAGAGCAGGCCGAGCGGGAACGGCAAATACAGGAACAGCTTGCAAACGAGGCAGAGGCAAGGCGCCAGGCCCGTGCTCAGCAAGCCGTTACTGAAGTGCAGCGCTATACCGCGATGATCCGTGATGCGATACAACGTAACTTATTGGTAGATGAAAACATGCGTGGAAAATCAGCCAGGATTAATATCCGGCTGGCAACCAGCGGCTTTGTAACCGACGTGCGCTATGTTAGTGGCGACCGGCAGGTAGCAGACGCAGCAATTCGAGCAGTGAACCGGGCAGGAACCTTGCCGGTATCTACTGATCCTGATGTTTATAATCAACTGAAAGATATAACTTTAACGGTGGCACCAGAATTTTAATGATGATGAATGTACTGAAAAAAACGCTTATTCTTACCCTGTTACTGGTACCGGGATTAGCCCGCGCATCTTTAGAGATAGTGATTACCGAGGGTATTGACTCTGCCAGACCAATCGCAATTCTGCCGTTTAGTTTTAATGGCACCACCCGGCCTACTGAGAATCTGGCTGAGATTGTCTCTGCCGATTTAATGCGCAGCGGCAAGTTTAGCCCGCTGGCCAGAATTAAAATGCCGCAACAACCGAATAAAGCCAGCGACATTAACTTTGCCGCCTGGGCGAAAGAGGGGGTTGAGGCCATTGTAGTAGGGCAGATCAATGAAATTGGCATCGACCGTTATACGGTTAGTTTTGAACTGGTTGATGTGCTTAAAGGTAACAGTGGTCCCAGTTCACAAATGCTCAACGCCGGTAAGCTGGTCACCAGCAACGAACATATTCTGGATAGCCGTGAAACGACGATTAATGGTGGTCAGTTTCGCCAATATGCGCACCGGATCAGCGATATTGTTTATGAGAAACTGACCGGTGAACGCGGTGCATTTTTAACTAAAATTGCTTATGTACTGGTCCAGCCGGATACCGAGTTTCCTTACCAGTTGGTGGTAGCGGATTATGATGGCGTAAACGAGCAAATATTGCTGCGCTCTAAAGAGCCGTTAATGTCACCCAGTTGGTCACCTGATGGCACCAAACTGGCTTATGTAACCTTTGAACGGCGTCAGGCTCAGATATTTATACAAGATATATACAGTGGCCGGCGTACGGTAGTCAGCACCTTCCCGGGCATTAATGGCGCGCCGGTGTGGTCACCCGATGGTGAAAGCTTAGCCCTGGTGCTGTCTAAGGATGGAAACCCGGAAATCTATACCTTAAATATTGCCAGCAAGGCGTTACGTCGTGTGACTAATCAACGCGCTATCGATACCGAACCAAGCTGGTCACCGGATGGCAACGAGTTAGTGTTCAGCTCGGACAGAGGTGGCAATCCGCAACTTTATAGCGTAAATTTAGTAACGGGTACCACCAGAAGGTTAACGTTTGAAGGTGAGATGAACCTGGCGGGCTCTTATACCCCTGATGGTAGCACTATTGTAATGGTGAACCGGATGCAGGGGCAGTACCATATTGCAAAAATGGATCGGCAAAGCCGTTTCCTGCAGGTATTAACCAAGACCAATCTGGATGAGTCTCCCAGTATTGCGCCAAATGGTTCGATGATTATATACAGCACTATGCACGGTTCGTCGCAGGTGTTGGCACTGGTTTCAATGGATGGACGCTTTAAAGCCCGACTGCCGGCGATCAATGGACAGGTCAAATCGCCGGCCTGGTCACCTTTTTTATAAAACAAAAACGTGGTTAACTTACTAAGGACAACAAAATGAACGTAAACAAAGTGTTAAAGGCTTTATTAATCGCAGTTCCTGTGATGACATTAGCCGCCTGTAGCTCAACGTCATCAACTTCTGCTGACGATGGCCTTAACTCAGGAGTTGCTGAACCTGTTGAAACTGTACAGGTTGAAACGGCAGAGCCAGTAATGAGCCCGGCTGAGCAAATGCGTCAGAAACTTGAAGCGTTGCGTCAGGAAAACACTATTTATTTCGACTTTGACCGCGCGACAGTGCGTCCAGAGTTTGTAGAAGTATTACAAGCACATGGCACTTTTTTACGTGCTAACCCAAGCGTTCGCGTGACTATCGAAGGTCATTCAGATGAGCGTGGAACGCCAGAATACAACATCGCACTTGGCGAGCGTCGTGCACAGGCTGTCCAGTCTTATTTACAGAACCTGGGTGTGTCAGCTGGTCAATTATCTACCGTTAGCTACGGTGAAGAGAAGCCAGTAGACAGATCACGTTCTGAAACCGGTTTTGCTAAAAACCGTCGCGCAGTATTGGTGTACTAATAAAATAATTAATATGAGTGATCATGACAGTAAATAAAACACTGTGGGTTGCTCTGTCCTTAGTGAGTACCGGTGCCTGGGCTAACCCGGCACCGGTTACTGAGCTGGGCAGAAATATCACAACAAATCAGCAACTCGCCAGTCCCGCCTCTGGTACTCTGGAGCAACGTCTGGCTACCTTAGAAAGGGTGGTAGAAGCCCGGGCTCAGGGGCAGCTGCAAATGCAGCAGCAACTGAATCTATTGCTTGAAGAAGTAAGTCAGCTGCGTGGTGTTACCGAAACACACACCTATCAACTGGATGAAATGCTGCAACGGCAACGCGATTTATACCAGGAAATTGATCGTCGGGTAGGGGCTTTGCAAACCAGCAACGCAGCTCAGCAGCCCGCGGTTAGTAGCGACGTTAATAACGTTCCCACCGTTTCTTACTCTTCCAATATGTCAGAAAACGATGCTTACGACAAAGCCGTGAATATGGTATTGAAAGATCGGCGATATGACGCTGCTATCCCCGAATTTGAAGCCTTTTTACAGAATTACCCTAATTCAGGTTATGCGCCTAATGCGCATTACTGGCTTGGCCAGCTGTTGTTTAATAATAATGAGCTTGGCAAAGCAAAAACCCATTTTGAACGCGTAGTGGCTAACTTCAGTACATCTAACAAAGTACCGGACGCGTTATTAAAGCTGGGTCAGCTGGCAGAGCGCGAAAATAATAACGATGCTGCGCTACGTTTTTACCGGCAATTAACCAAAGACCATGCCTCAGCAACGTCTGCCAGGTTAGCTCAGGAACGCATAGATATCCTGAAATAAACGCGACAAGCCAACCATCAGGTTGGCTTTGTTGTTTCATATCGCCGACTTTTTGTGCAGTCAGGCCATGATGGCGGCCTTTTTGACAATTTTCGGTTGCACTAACGCCGTAAATCAGTAAGATATGCGTCCGCGGTTAGGGTCGTTAGCTCAGTTGGTAGAGCAGTTGACTTTTAATCAATTGGTCGCTGGTTCGAATCCAGCACGACCCACCAAACCGCACAAACAGTACATTGAAGTGGGTCGTTAGCTCAGTTGGTAGAGCAGTTGACTTTTAATCAATTGGTCGCTGGTTCGAATCCAGCACGACCCACCACTTCA
>MDTG01330565.1_pt1 | contig 22684 bp, 21 predicted proteins | sample 811421 | NCBI WGS metagenome assembly MDTG01 (sample SAMN05326645, study PRJNA326480) | marine metagenome | isolation source: seawater | place: Pacific Ocean: South East | collected 2011
GATTGCAAAGAAATTTTAACTCTTAAAAATGCCCATCAAAAAGATGGGCGTTTTTTAAAACCTAAAGACAAATCGATAGAAAAAAACAAATCAATTCTATGTGAGAACGGAAAAATAATCACCATCGACACCTTCTCCTCTATAGAAAAAAATAATCCAGATGCAACAATCATTGACTGCAGTCAATTTTGTATTACCCCTGAACTTGTAGACTCGCATACTCACCTTGTCTTTGGTGGAAACCGTGCCTTTGAATACTCAATGAGGCTCGATGGTGCTACTTATGAAGACATTGCCAAAAGTGGTGGTGGAATTCTTCACACGATGAAACAAACAAATGCTTCTTCAAAAGACGAACTTTTTAATTTAGCTTGTGAGCGTATTGAAAAAATTCACTCACTCGGTGTCGGTACAATTGAAATTAAATCTGGTTATGGACTAAATCTAGAAAAAGAAATTGAGCTCAGTGAAATAATTCATGAATTAAAACTTAAATACAAAGGCACCGTTCAAATTTTTAATACTTTTATGGCCGCCCACGCAGTGCCAAAAGAATATGTATCATCAAGCGATTATATGGAAAACGTAGTTCTTCCAGCTTTAGAAAGTTTAGGACTTCGAAAAATTATTGATTCTGTCGATATATTTTTAGAGGATGGTTATTTTTCAGAAAAAGACGTAATAGTTTTAAATCAAAAAGCTAAAGGTTTTGGTATTCCTTTAAAAATACATGCTGACGAATTCATCAACCTTGAAGGTGCATCCTTGGCTTGTGAGCTTAATGCTCTCAGTGCAGACCACCTTTTGGCGATTAGTGATAAGGGTATTGAATCTTTTTCTAAATCAAAAACTGTCGCAACACTTCTTCCGGGTACTGGTTATTTTCTTGGAAAAGAACAATGTGACGCACGAGCACTTCTAGACGCAGGTGCAAAGGTTAGTATTGCCTCAGATTACAACCCTGGTAGCTGTCACCAATTTGATCTTAAAAAGATTGCCTGCCTTTCTGCTCCAAATTATAAAATGAATTCAACAGAGACATGGTCTTCAATCACCCTTAACGCTTCTTCCTCTCTTGGGTTAAACAACCAAGGAACTATTTGCAGCAATATGCAATCAAGGTTTAGTTTTTGGGAGTGCAATTCACTCGACGAAGTTCTTTATAACTGGGATGAAAATTATTCTGTTTGGCCAGAGCAATATTTAAACTATCTATCCACACTATAATATTAATCTTTAAGAAGGTTAGATAGTTTTTTTAAAAACTCCGAGGAGTCAAAATTAAATTCACCTTTAATGGTCTCAATGACAAGACCATTTCTCACAATAAAAGTTGTCGGAAGACCTAGCACCGCAAATGCATCTACAAGCTTGCCATTTTTATCCTCTTCAAGAGGGTAAGTTATATTATACTGCTTTTTAATTTTCTTAATTAGTTTCTTTTGCTCTTCATAGTCTGAGTTAACTCCAATGACCATCAAGCCTTCCTCTTTTTTTAAATCATATAATCTATTCAAACTAGGCATTTCAGTTAAGCAAGGGATACACCAAGATGCCCAAAAATTTATAATAACTACCTTATTTTCTTTAAATATGGATTTTGATAGAAATTCTTTTCGAACCTTGTTTTCAGCTTTCTCAACACTAGAATTAATTTTCCCCTTTTCTTCTGATTTATTCGCAAATGATAAAATACCGATACTGACGATAATAATGGCGTAAATTATTTTATTTTTTGAACTTATTAACATTTTTAAATTTTAACATGATAAATCAAGATAAAAAATTTTTAAAAAACAACAGAGGGCAATCGCTTGTTGAGTTTGTCCTCCTGTTTGCAATAGTCTTCTTTATAAGTCGATTTTTTTTAGTCACCACATCAAAGGGAATTGAAAAAGAGTGGAAGGCCGCGATAAAATTAATCATAAGTCCAAATGGCGAAGGTCTTCAATTTAGATAAGGAAATCGAATAATGTACATTCTCGCAATCGACCAAGGTACAACTGGTTCAACTTCAATGATTGTTGATACCCAAAACTTTAAAATTGTCTCAAAAGCAAACACTGAATTCAGACAAATACTACCAAAACCTGGCATTGTGGAGCATGACCTTAATGACATTTGGGAGTCAGTGGAGAAATCTACACTTCAAGCAATTTCTGAAGCGCAAATCAGCCCAGAGGATATTAAATCAATTGGGATTACAAACCAACGTGAAACAATTACCGCTTTTAAAAAAGATGGTAGTCCAATCGAAAATGCTATTGTGTGGCAAGATCGAAGAACGGTCGAATTTTGTGAACAATTAAAAAAAGAGGAAAAAGAGGAACTCATAAAAAATGCAACAGGCCTTACCTTAGACCCATATTTTTCTGGAACGAAAATAAATTGGTTAATTAAAAACTCAAAAAATATTATGAATGAGTTAAACAATGGTAATTGTTTATTTGGTACTATTGATACATTTCTGACCTACAGGCTAACCGGCGGAGGATCATATATTACAGAACCATCTAACGCTTCGAGAACCCTTCTAATGGACCTAGGAACCTCAGACTGGAGCAATCAATTATTAGAGATATTTGAAGTTCCAAGAAGCAGTCTTCCAATAATTAAAGATAGTTTCTCAAATTTCGGAGAAACTAAAAATGTTGGTTTTCTCCCTGATGGGATTCCAATAACAGGAATACTTGGTGACCAACAAGCCGCTCTTTTTGGCCAAGGGGGAACTAACCCGGGCGATCTCAAGTGCACATATGGTACGGGTGCATTCGCATTAATCAATACTGGGAAAGAGTTAAAGTATTCTCAAAATGGATTATTAACAACGATTGCTTACCGTCATAACGGAGAGAATAAGTATGCTATAGAGGGCAGTAGTTACATCGCAGGAGCAGCAGTGCAATGGCTAAGAGATAATTTAGATATCTTAGAGTCAGCAAGTGAAATAGAAACATTCTCAAATAACATTTCTAACAATGAGGGAATGGAAAATCTTTGCTTTTATCCATACTTTACAGGAATAGGGAGCCCTCATTGGAAACCTGAAGCATTGGCATCAATAATAGGTATGTCGAGAGACACAAATAAGTATCACTTGTCACGAGCTTGTCTCGAGAGCATTGCACTCACAATAGATGATTTATTAAAGGCAATGGAAAAAGATACCCAAATAAAAATTCAACATCTACGTGTTGATGGTGGTGCCGTAGTCAATAATTTACTAAATAATCTTCAATCCTCCTTCTCAAAAGTAAAAGTTGACCGCCCAAAAGTAATTGAAACAACCGCTTTCGGGGCCATACTCGCATCTGCTGTGGGAACTAACATTATTGATATAGATTGTATTAAAGAGTACTCCATCATTGATGAAAGCTTTTCTCCATCTCCTGATAAATACTACGAAAACAAAAAAAGAGTTTGGAAGAAAAACCAAGAAAAAATTTACACTTAATCGTCAAATATACATTTTAAGTCACTCAGGTTTTTTAAGTCTCCATAACTGCAAGGCCCAAAAAAATTTTCAATTTTTGGAAACTTATCATTTAGTTCCTCGTAAATTTGATTTTTATAAATAGTCCCTGATAGAGAGATACCGCCAAAGAATAGGTCTATATTACGTAATGGTTTCTTATAAATATAACTTAGTATCCCAACAAATATGGCCAAATCAATTTGTCGCTGTGACTGGTCTATAAGATCTGGAACATCCACAAAAATATCAAATTTTCTCAAATCTATTTTAAATATATTTTCTATTTGTGCACAAATTATATGCAGTCTATTTAAATTGAAATTTTGCGTGACTCTTTTTCCTAAACTATCAAATTGTTTGTTCAACATAGTATTAATTTCAATAAGCCCAAATTTATTACCATAATTAAAAAATGATAATACAGACCCTAACGGCAAAAAATTTTTATTAACAAAGTGAAACTCTCCGGGGAAGTCTGATTCTATTAACCCCTTCTTGGTCATAATAAAAAAACCTGGAACATCCGTTGATCCAAATCTATTTTTTTCTGCTACTAACTTTTTAAAACCCGTTTGTTTATCCTTTGATAAGGTGAGATAAACATCAACCATATGCTCTAAAAGTTTAGGACCTGCAAGCTGCCCGCTTTTAGTAACATGTCCAACAACTATAATTGAAATGTTTAACGATTTTGTTAAGACCAGTAGATTATTAATTATCTCTTTAATCGTATTAATTGTCCCTGCTCTATAATCATCATCCAATTCAATTGTTTGAATAGAATCAATTACAACAACATAAGGCTTAAATTTTTCAATATACTTACCAATTATAGATATTTTTCTCTCATAAAAAAATTCAATCTTTTTATGATTTAAATCTAACCGTAAAAAACGATTAATAATTTGAGAAATTGTCTCTTCCCCAGAAAAGTAAAATACTTTTTCATTCAAAGAGCTTATTGTTTGTGAAACAAGAGTCGATTTACCCGAACCCGGCTCACCGGCTAGAATATTAAGTGATCCTTTGACAAGACCTCCTCCTAGACACTTATCGAATTCCTTAATGGAACTACTTATTCTTTTAAAACTTTTTTTATGAAAAGATTTACATGGAATATTTAAACATGAGCTTTCGGTAAAGTTATTCTCACTTTCTGCTTCTTGAATACTATTCCATTCTTTACATGAGGGACATTGTCCTTGCCACTGTGATGTAACAAAGTGACAGCTCTTACACCTAAATTTATTTTTTATAAAAATCTCCTAAAACAGGCTATACAACTCTTCCTCTGTAATAACGCTCACTCCTAATCCTTGTGCTTTAAGCATCTTTGAGGAGGTACTCGATTTATCATTACAGACTAGATAATCTGTTTTAGTTGATACTGTTTTTACTACTTCTCCACCATGTAATTTAATTTCTTTTTCGATTTCGGAACGCTTTCTCGAAAGTGACCCGGTTATACATATTTTTTTTCCATTTAAAACCGATCCACTAGTATCTGTTTGGTCAGTCGTTGAGAAATCAAAACCAAGGCTCATTAAATTATTTATTAACTCTTTCTTTTTTGAAAGTGATTTTAAATAGTCTTGAGCTGACTTTTCAGCGAAGCCTTCAATTGAGATCATCTGATCTAAGGTTAAGCACAAATACTTTTCAATAGTATTAAATCCTGCTTTAAAAATTTTTTCATTTTTATTTAGAGCACCACCCGTCAGACCCAATGAAGACATAAATGTTATTAAATCTACATTTTTTGATTCTTTTATGGATTGAATTAATTTACTTGCTAATTTTTCTTGAACCTTATCTAGCTGTAAAAGCTTTTCTATGCTTAGTGAATACAGATCCTCTATCCTTGTGACTAACTGACTCTGGATTAATTGGTCTAATCTTTTTTCACTAAGGTCATCAATACCGATCTTTTTTATAAAATTTAATATTTGCCCTTTTAGTTTCCCATTGCAATTTTCATTTGAGCAAATAATCCTTATTTCAATAACTTCTAAAGCTTTGTCACAATACTTACAGCTTTCAGGCACACTTATCTCACCAGGAGCGGCTTTCTTTACTCCTAGGAATTTCGGAATAACTTCACCACTTCTAGTTACCTTTATTTCGTCTCCTGCTTTAAGATTATGATCACGCACAACGCCATAATTATGCAAAGTAACCCTAGAAATCATCGCTCCAGACAACTCAATCGGCTCTATTATCGCAACGGGAGTATAGACGCCATTTCTTGATATATCCCAAAATATATTTTTTACCTTTGCAACTTTGCTTTCACCCCTGAATTTGTAGGCAATTTTGTATCTTGGATGATGTGCTGTTTCGCCGAGCTTATGATGAAGATCTAGCCTATTGTACGTGAATACAATACCGTCTAATTGATAATCTCCATCATTCATAAGCGCACTTGCCCTATCTAATGTTTTTTGAATTGTGTCTTTACTCTTATGAACTTCATATTCCGCTAAAATAAAATTTTCTTTTTCGAGTGCAGCAATTTTTTGAGTTTCTTCCGAAAGGTGATCTTCACCGTAGAGAATTAAATCAAAAGCTTTAAAACTTAAATGATTACATAAACATAAATTATCTTTCCTTGATATTAATCCGGCAGAAATATTTCTAGGGCTCGTAGGCTCTTCAAGTCCTAGGTTTTTCATTTTTATTTTTAGTTTTTCAAATTCATCAAAGACACAGAGAATTTCTCCTCTTACTTCAACTCTTCCGTTAAGACTGATTTTTTTTGGAATCGTAGATATCCAACTAGCTTTATTTGAAATATCTTCGCCAAGAACACCGTTACCACGTGTTTTGGCCATCACAAGAGCGCCTTCTTTGTAGATCAACGAACAGCTTATTCCGTCCAACTTAATTGTAGAAACAACTGTTTCGTTCTTCACCCAATCAATTAGCTCGGTGTATTCATATGTCTTTTCTAAACTCAACATTTTTTTGTCATGTTTTACTTTTGGTAAGTTTGAGCTTGGCGCTGTCCCTACCAAGTTTAAAACAAAACTCTCAGGTGATATTTCTTTTAAATGATTTTCAAGGGCATCATATTCTTCATCTGAGACCAGAGGATTTCCTAAATAGTATGATTCTTTATAACTTATAAGCTTGCTTTCTATTTCTTTTATTTCACTCATTTTTTTTTTCATTATTTTAAAACTTAAAAATTAAAGATGAATTCAATGATAGGTCCGTGTACTGAACATCTTTATCTTGTCCGTTAAAGTTTATATTAATAGAATTAACACTCAAACCAGTATAAAGTCTAAACATATAAACCTTGTCTATCCAGCCACCTACATTAAAACTATATCTATTACTAGACTCAACACTGCCTAGATAACCACTCTCAAATTCTGCAAATGATAAAAGTGAAAACCCTAATCCTAGCACACCCGTAAACCTATTATTAAAACGATGAGTAATATCAGTAATCAGATTCAAAGAATTATGATTAAATTTAGAAATTGAGCTGATTGAGTCATTTGTTAAAAATATGTTGAAAAATTTAATCAAAGCATCAAAATTAATTTTTGTCTTTTTGATGTTTGAGATTTGATATCTTAATCCAAAAGAGATTTCAGTGGATATGGGGCTTTGGTCACTTGCACTTCCCTCTTCAACTGAAAGAGCGTTTAGACCAAACCTTAAGCCTGAAAGGAAAAAATACTTTTCCGTAAGCCTAGCGGTTACCTCTGTATTTAAATTTGTAGAAACCCCTGACAGAATAGTCTTACCATTATTATTAAGTATTAAAGATGAAGAGCCTAATTCCAGGCCTGGCTTAAAACTAAATATCGGATTAGACTTTCTTTTGATGATCGAAATCTTTTTAAAGTTATCGGAGAACCTCTCTTTTTTTACCAGTGTGTTTCTTAAAACCGAGTCACATGACTTATTCTCAGCCTCATTGATCTCAACGATAGACATACCAAAGTCACTTTGAAGAACAACACCGCTGCAAAATTTCTCATAATCATAATCCACAACAAATTTATATAGAGGGTGATTTTTCCTCGTTAAGTTCCTCAAAAAATTTACACTTAAACCTTTCTTAAAACCAAACTCTTTCCCAGATGATATCGTGACGATATTTTGATTTCTCCCTAAAACAATTCCGTCATAAGGAATTAACTTTGAGTATGAATCCAAAGATTTAACTATCTCTTGAATTAAAACATCAATGGTTGTTAATTTATTTCTTTCAAAATTAGCGATAAAGGTTGGATTTTCAGTTCCATCAAGAACCCTAAGCCTAATTAAATCTCCAGACTCATCTAGCCTAATAATACTTTTTGAGCTCGTCTTTAAGGTGATTAATTGAAGAACTTCTAAATTACTAACAAAGTCTATATTTTTAGAAGCGTAAGGTTTTAATAAATCATATAACTGAGTAGAGTTCTGAAACACACACCAATTAGATCGTTTTAAATACATTTCAACCTTGTTGAATACTTGATCAGAATTATAGGAATTAAGCTCAACTGGTAAAAGAAGACAGTTTCTCACATTAGAAAAACATCGAAATATGGGAGCAGTTAAAAAAAATATAATTAGTAAAATTCTCATCACAAACCTATATAAATTGCCTATCTACAAAATAATGTATTCTTAAAAGATAATAACAATTCAATGCCTACAAAGACAAAACTTTCAACATTTAAAAAGTCAGCATTAGTTCTTTCTGGTGGCTTCACCAAGGCCGCAAGTTGGCATCTCGGTGTATCTCTAGGACTGGAGGAAATAGGCTTAAAAATTGGAAAAAAAAACATCACCGATTCTGACAAAGACACTATTACCACTTTTGTAGGGTCTTCTGCCGGTGCATTGATAAGCTCTATATTCAGTTCTGGTATCTCGCCCATGGAGTTTGCATCCTCTCAAATTCAGACAAGAAATAAAAACATACCAGAAATAAGATATAAGGATATACTCAAGCTTAACCTTGACTTTCACAAGAACAATGACCAGATGGGTCCTTTTTTTCTTCCTCCTAAGCTATTCTTTTTCTATCAACTCCTAGTTCGAACAAATGGTTTTTTTTCAACCAGAGGACTCGTGAGATACCTAAGGGACCATATTCTAAATGGACATGAATTCGAAACTCTACCTAATGACCTTTTTGTTATAGCAACACAATTAGATAGCTCAAGAAAAGTTATATTTTCAAAATATAAATACCCGAGCCCAAAGCATGACTCAAACACCAATTATTACACTGGCTTTGATATTTCTGACTCCGTTGGAGCAAGCATGAGTGCACCTCCAATTTATTGTCCCTACAAACTTATTAACCCTCAGACAAAGGAAATTAATTATTTCATCGACGGAGAAATCAGAGAGACATTAAGTACTCATGCAGCTGTTGATCATAATTGTGACTTAATAATTTCAAGCTGGACCCACTCCCCCTACTCTTTCAAACGGGAGATAGGAAGCTTAGTAAATTACGGACTACCTTCAATATGTGTTCAAGCTCTGCACCTGATGATTCAAAAAAAAATCATAACATCCAGAAATCAAAATAAAATCGCTAGGGAGATCCTTGATTCTGTTAAAAGTTATTGTAAGCAAGAGAATATTTCAAACTTGCATCAAAAAAAATTAACAAATATCATAGAAAAGAAGCTTAACTACAGAAATGGAGTTGAATATATCGATATTTACCCAAAGGAAGAAGATCACAAAATATTTTTCGCTAATAGCTTTTCTTTGAACTCAGCTACGACCGAGCTGATTACTAAAACTGCTTACAAAAGAACATTAGAGGCAATTGGATGAATTCCATTTTCTCCATAATCATAACTTTATTAATTTTATTTTCAAGTAATGTTAAAAGCTTTGACCCAACTGCTATTGAAGAGTTTCCAGAGTCTTCATTTCTACTTCTTGACAGCAGCAAAGACCTCGTCATCAGTGAAACTGTAAAACCAAACAGAATGATCGCCTCAATTGAAAAGTATCCATACAAGTTTCAAGATGAAATTCTTTTCTGGCAAAGAATATACACAAAATATCCAGATGAGATAGTACTAATACATGATAAAAATGATCTTGGACTAATTTATAAAATTCTAAACTTTAACGCACTAAAAAAGAAATCAAGAAATTTGGTGGTCTACGAAGTTTTAAAAAACAGATCTCTCAGAAGAAACGTGCAGAAATTAAAGAATGACTTAAAAAAATGTGACAAACACTGCAGGACAAACCTTTTAAAAAATAAAAAATATAATACGAAAAAACTAAGAATGAACATGAGGACCCAGACAGGTCAAAAAGATATTATTGCGAGAGGGTTAATCCGTCTCAAAAAAGTACAAAAAGAAATATCTTATTTATTCAAAGAGACAAAGGCAGAACCCCAATGGATTGCATTACCATTTTTAGAGTCCAGTTTTAACGAAAAGGCAGTATCAAAAGTTAATGCTGGAGGCGCTTGGCAAATAATGCCCTGGATTGGTAAAAAGTTATTACCGAAAAATAAGTTTGTTGATGCAAGATTTAATATCTACCTCTCAACCCTTGCGGCAATACAATTATTAAAACAAAACTATAGAATTACAAAATCCAATGAAATTTCAATAATTGCTTACAACAGTGGGCTTCGCACTTTTTTTAAAACCAAGAAAAAATTAAATAAAGAAAAGATATCTTATATAGATTATCTTGATAACGCTGCTGGTAAATCATTTGGCTTTGCATCTCGAAACTTTCTAATGGAGTACTTTGCTTTACAGGAAAGCATTTCACCAAAAAGCCTAATAAATATTAAAAATTCAAAAACAGTCGATTTTTATATATCTAGGTGCAAAACAAAGCCTCTAAAGGTTTTAAACCTTTTAAAAAGAAATGAGGCAAACATATTCAAGAAAAATAATCACTTTAAAAATAAATCCAAGGTTTTGGCTCCTGGGCAAATATATATTACAAATGTAAAACTTCCCAACAAGTATTATAGAAAAGTAAAGAAACACGAACTTAAAAGAAAAGCTCCTAACGAGTGGATAAAAGGGACTACATTTAAAACGTGCAAAATTATTTAATTTTCAATTAAATAAGTTCCTAGTGCACACAGCGACTGGCCATATTTAACTTTATTTTCAAACTCAAAGCGATAATCAACTGCACCATTAGAATAGCCTGCAATCAAAATTTGGTGGGAATTTCTTTTTAATTTATTTGAAATAGAGCCATCATGATTAAGAAAAAACAAGTCAATTTCCCCCTCTTGTCGTCCTGTACTATGAATAAAAGAGGCATCAATTAAATTAACACCAACTGGAAAATGTATAAGACATAAATCATTTTTATCTTCGTAATTATTGATGCTTAGAAAATATTTTAGGTACTCTTCATTCATTTTAAGGAATGAATCTTTGTTCTTTGAAAAACTTAAAAAAGAAAGGTCGTCCCCTTCAATTTTAATCAATCGATTAAAGCCACTAAGAGTAAACTCTTCGGAAAATGAAACATGCTTTTCTTTAGACTGAAACTTTTTTTTTGAAAAAAAATTTTCAAATTTTAATTTTGAAAGGTTTATGTCTTGTTTTTTTGAAGCCATTAATTTGATTTCTTGGCCACTAACTTTTCTGCGGTGAAGAAGCTCAACTTTTAGTGGAACAAATTGAGTGATTCCCTCATGAAGGTGAATAATATTCTGAATAAATTTGTTATCTTTTGTTTCAAACTTAAGTGTTAAATTACCAAAGTCTACACCTTTAAAAACAACATACCTCCCTCGAAGATGTTTAACCTCATACGCCTTATCAATCTCAATATTTTTAATTCTATCATCAAGCTCTACAACTAAATTACCATCAAGAAACTTTGGAATTTTAATTCTTAAACAATCGCCACTTGAATCCAATAAACCTGTATATATAGAAAATGACTTTTGCTGATTGATCTCCACAGCAATCTGAAGATTTGAAATAGCTCTTGAATGTTTCAAATAAAATTTATCACTGTCATTTATAAAGATTGGCGCAAAAAGCTTCGTTGGGGAAAAAGCAACGCCATTAATTTTTTGATTTAAGATGAAGCACTGTGAGGGTCCATTAGTATTTACTTTTTTTAAAGTCTGATTAGATGTAATCGGATTTTCATCCTTATGTTTTTTAAAGGATTTTATTTCCCTCAATACAGAGTTACTTAATTTGATATTATTTTTTGTGAATACATTTGCAAACAAGGAAATTGAAGCATTTAGGAAAAGTAGAATTAAAACAAAAAAGCCCTTCATATTTAAATCATGAAGGGCTTAATTAAATAAATCAAACTTTATTTATAAACTTGCTAACTTGATGTGAGAATTAAGAACTTCCAATCTCTTGTGAAGGTCTTCTATCTGGCTGTCACTCATATTATCTGTTTTGTTTAAGCTTAGACTAATTTCAGATACTTCAGCCTCTGCACTAGCAGAGTCAACTTGATCTTTATTTAAAGAGCTGCTTGATAGAATCGTTATTTTATCACCAAGGATTTTACAGATACCATTTTCAACAGAAAAATGCAGATCCTCTTCAGACCCTCTTATTGTGAGTAAGCCCGTTAGCAGGTTTGTTATGAAGTGAGTATGATTTGCAAGGATATTAACCTCTCCCTTAATAGTTGAGACTAAAATGTCTTTTGCTGGAACATTTTTAACTACAACTTTGTCAGGAGTAAGAATATCGACTAAATAATTTTCCATCTATTCCTCAGCTTCTAACTGTTTTTAAGTTCTTCTGCTTTTGCGTATACCATATCAAGGTTACCAACTAGGTAAAAAGCTTGTTCTGGAATATCATCACACTTACCTTCTAAAATTGCCTTAAAGCCACTAATTGTATCTTTGATATCAACGAATTGACCTTGGATACCAGTAAACTGCTCAGCAACAAAAAACGGCTGAGAAAGAAATTTTTGAATCTTTCTTGCTCTCGATACCGTAACTTTATCTTCTTCAGACAATTCATCCATACCAAGAATAGCAATAATATCTTGAAGTTCCTTGTACTTCTGAAGAGTTGACTGAACAGACCTTGCTGTATCGTAATGCTCATCACCTAATATTTCAGGAGAAAGAATAGTAGATGAAGAAGATAGAGGGTCAACAGCAGGATAAATTCCAAGCTCAGCAATCGATCTAGACAATTCAGTAGTTGCATCTAAGTGAGCAAAAGTTGTGGCTGGTGCTGGGTCAGTATAGTCATCAGCCGGTACATATACTGCTTGAATTGAAGTAATAGATCCCTCGGAAGTTGAGGTAATTCTCTCCTGCATAGCACCCATTTCAGTAGCCAAAGTTGGCTGATATCCAACGGCTGATGGGATACGACCAAGAAGAGCCGAAACTTCAGAACCCGCTTGCGTGAATCTAAAAATATTATCGACAAAGAAAAGAACGTCTTGCTTTTCTTCATCTCTAAAGTACTCGGCTATTGAAAGACCAGTAAGAGCAACCCTTGCTCTCGCACCTGGTGGCTCGTTCATTTGTCCGTAAACCAGAGCTGTTTTATCAATAACTCCTGAATCTTTCATTTCATGATAAAGGTCATTACCTTCTCTTGTTCTTTCACCAACGCCAGCAAATACCGAGAATCCACCGTGCTGTGTTGCAATGTTATTAATCAGCTCCATAATAAGAACTGTTTTACCAACACCTGCACCGCCAAAAAGACCAATTTTACCACCTTTTCTATATGGAGCTAAAAGGTCAATAACCTTAATACCTGTATAAAAAGGCTCTAATTTAGTAGACTGGGCTTCAAAACTTGGCGCTTCTTTATGGATATCATAGGACTTGGATGCCCCTATAGGACCAGCCTCATCTACAGGCTCTCCTACAACGTTTATTATTCTACCCAAACATTCTCTTCCTACAGGTGCTTGAATTGGACTGCCTGTATCTTTTACATTAAGCCCTCTACTTAAACCTTCAGTTGCATCCATTGCAATACAACGAACAACGTTGTCTCCAAGGTGCTGAGCAACCTCTAGGACTAAATTATCATCATTATCAGAGATAGATTTGTTTGTTACCGTAAGGGCATTGTAAATTGGAGGAACGTTGCCTTTAGAAAACTCAACGTCTACAACAGGACCCATAACTTGTTTAATACTACCTGTAACAGCTGTCATTTCAGACTCCTTAATTTTTTAACGACTCAGCACCAGAAACAACCTCAATTAGTTCAGTTGTAATTCCTGCTTGTCTTAATTTGTTCATTTTTAAAGTTAATGTTCTTATCATTTCTTTACAGTTTTTAGTCGCACTATCCATGGAAGCCATTCTTGAACCATGTTCGGAAGCTAATGCGTCGAGCTGAGAGGTCCATAGATTACTCATAAAAGTTTCAGGCAACAAACTATCCAAAATAACCCCAGGGCTAGGCTCGTATTTGAAATCAAAAGGAAAGTTTTCCTTAAGTGTTTCTTTTTCCTTCTTATCTAAAGTCAATGGCAATAATTGATTAATCTTGGAGTCAAAAGAAATAGCAGAATGAAACTCATTGTAGGCAATATATACTTTTCCAACCTCTCCAGTTTTAAATGAGCTTGATAACTCTAAGCCTATTTTTTTAATATCCTCAAAGCTTGCCTCAGCCTTATCAAAAGAAAATGTTTTACCTATATGAGGCAAACCATTGACTAATTCCTTTACCTTTTTACCAACAAAAACGAGTTTGATCTCTTCATCAGTAGACTGAACAAATGATTTAACTTTTTTTGCTAGTTGCGAGTTATAACCACCACATAAACCTTTATCGGAACTGATAACAAGCATAATAGAGTGCTTATTATCACTCACTTTAAAATAAGGATGGTCATAGTCATCAACAAGCGCAGACACGGTTTTTATTGTTGAGTCTAACTCCAATGCGTAAGGTCTAGCACCCTGAATAGCTTGCTGGGCTTTACTAAGTTTCGCTGCGGAAACCAATTTCATAGCAGTAGTAATCTTAAGTGTACTTTGAGTACTCTTAATTTTCTTTTTTAGCTCTTTTATATTGGCCATAGATTAATTCCAACTATTATTGAATTTGTTCATTTACAAATTTGGTAATTATTTCTGTTAACTTTTCTTGATTTTCAGTGCTGATTTCTTTTTTACTTCTGAACTCGTCTAATAGAGCTGAATGACTTGAGTTGATGTATTCAAGTAAAGATTTTTCAACCGACTGAATTTTATTTGTAGGAACACTATCCAAGAGACCTTTAGTGCCTGCAAAAATGGAAATTACTTGATCAACAACATCCATTGGTTGGTACTGACCTTGCTTAAGAAGTTCTACCAATCGCTCTCCTCTAGACAACTGTTTTTGAGTAGCTGCATCTAGGTCAGATCCAAAAGCCGCGAAAGCAGCTAGTTCTCTAAATTGAGCAAGATCAAGTCTAAGAGTACCGGCTACTTTTTTCATCGCCTTAATCTGTGCACTACCACCTACCCTAGAAACTGAAATACCAACGTTAACTGCTGGTCTGATACCTGAGTTAAAGAGGTCTGACTCTAGAAAGATTTGCCCATCAGTAATTGAAATAACATTTGTGGGAATATAAGCAGAAACGTCACCTTCTTGGGTTTCAATTACAGGAAGTGCAGTTAATGACCCCCCTCCTAGGTCGTCAGAAAGCTTAGCTGCTCTCTCAAGTAATCTTGAGTGAAGGTAAAAAACATCACCAGGGAATGCTTCACGGCCAGGAGGTCTTCTAAGAAGTAGTGACATTTGTCTATATGCTGCTGCTTGCTTTGTCAGATCATCGTAAACTATTAGTGCGTGTTTTCCATTGTCTCTAAAATACTCACCCATCGTACAACCTGAGTAAGGTGCAAGGAATTGAAGAGGTGCTGTTTGAGAGGCAGTTGCTGAGATTATAATAGTATAATCAAGAGCTCCAGCCTCTTTAAGCTTTTGCTGAACTAGTCGCACAGTAGACTGTTTCTGGCCAATTGCTACATACACACAAATTACGTCCTTACCTTTTTGGTTGATAATAGTGTCAATCGCAACCGCAGTTTTTCCGGTCTTTCTATCACCAATAATTAGCTCTCTCTGGCCTCTACCAATAGGAATCATAGAGTCAATCGCTTTGATTCCTGTCTGAAGTGGCTCGTGAACAGATTTTCTGCCAATAATTCCAGGGGCTTTAATTTCTACATTTCTAAAGTTAGTAGAATTAATCTCACCCATTCCATCTAAAGGCTCTCCAATAGGGTTCACGACTCTACCAAGGAGAGGTTCTCCAACAGGAACTTTAACAATCTCATTTGTCCTTTTTACGGAAGTCCCTTCAACGATCTTTGGATCTTCACCCAAAACAGCAACACCTACGTTATTACTTTCTAAGTTTAAAACCATTCCCTTTGTGCCTGTAGAAAACTCTACAAGTTCGCCTGCCATAACATTTTTAAGTCCAAAAACTCTGGCAACACCATCACCGATTGTTAGAACACTTCCAATTTCATCAACCTGTAATCTTGCTTCAAAGTTTTGAATTCTATCCTTAATAATACTTGTAATTTCTTCTGGGTTTACGGCCATAATATTTTCCTTATTAAAAAATTAATTAGCTAATATATCTTTTCTTAATCGATCAAACTGGTTTTCTAAGGTTGCATCAAGCTGCAGGTCACCACAAGTTATCTTGTAGCCAGTCGTAATGTTTTGGTTTTGCCTGTAATCAAGTTTTGCAATTTGCTTAAGCTCTTTTTCAATATGAGATTTCAACTTTTCAATAATTTCATTATCTGGATTTTCTTCACTACCCTCAACGATACCACTAATAAAACCATCAGCAAGGTCTTGCTCCATAGTTAGGCTTGTATATATTGAAGGAAATAAGCTAAATCTTTTGTTTTCAATTAAAAAATAAATGAAATTTTGAGTTAACTTGTTGATTTCAATTTTTTCAAAAACAGAGCAAAGGATAGATTTTCTTTCCTCAACTGAGAAAACGTCCATAAACAACAAAGATTCAAACTCTGAGCTCTCTCTTATTAGAGACCAAAAAGTATCTAGATCTGACTTAATATTCAAATTTTGCTCTTGACTTAAGTCAAGCAAAGCAAGTGCATAAGATCTACTGATTGTTTCATTTTTCATGATTTACTCTTTATTTATTATTGTAGGAATTTTTTTAACGCTTTATTTTTGCTTTCAGGATCACCTGATATGACCGAGCTCGTTTTTTTAATTATAGACTCTAATAAATTTGAGCTTATTTGCGACTCAACTTTTTTGCGCTCACCCTTTAATTTATTTTCATAATCTGAGTAAAGCTTATTGGTTTTTTGCTCGTACTCAGACTCAAGAACCTTTCTTTGATTATCTTTGTTTACTTCATGTTCTTGTTCTAAGCTTTTAATCGTTATAGATGCATTTTCTTTTGCAAGCTTTTGCTCTTCGAGAAATTTCTTAGCGCTCTCCTCTGCGATCTTAGCTGAGTTGAACTTTGACTCAAATTCGGTAGAAAGTTTTTGATATCCTTCCGCGAGAGGAGTTCTAAGTTTATAAAATAGAAAACTAAATAGTATACAAAAGTTTATTGCGGGCCATATTAAATCTGTTACAGAGCCATGTCCATCACCAGCTCCAAAAACATTAAAAGAAAAAATTAAACAAATTAAAAATTGTTTCATATAAAAAGCCCCCTTCTTATTTAGTAAGCTTTGTCGTTAGGAGTCCAGACAACTCATCTGTATTTTTTGCAAGTTGGTCGTCTAGAAGTGATAATTCATCTTTGAGCTCTTTAAGATTTTGTTCATAATTTTTTTCAGCATCACGCTCTACGCTTTGAAACTTTTCCTCTAGGCTTTTTTCAACTTTATCTCTACTCTCTTTTAAATCTAAGTAGAGTTCTTGCCTCGCTGATGTCATTTCAGACTCTGTCTCGTCTTTGAGCTTATTCGCTTCGTTAATTATTTCTTCTGCTTTGCCTTCAAGACCTGTTGTCTTATCTTCTCTTTCTTGAATAATTTGTTGCAAGGGTACAAAAAGTAGTTTTTTTAATGCAATTGCCAAAGCAAAAAATATTCCGAATTGGAAAAAAGTTGTAACATCTATTCCTAGCTTACCTAAAATTTCAACCATTTATATAGCACCTGAAAACTAAAATTTTAATGATTCCTCTTAGTAATTCAGGCATAGGTATTAGTCAAGATATATATATGTTTATAGTTTTGATTCACTTTTTCCGTGAAAAATAACCCCACTATCAACGGAAAGACTCGGAGTTTGAACAACTCCCTCATATCTAGCCGGTTGAACCATTTTAACACTACCCGTCGCAACAATGTCGCCTGATACTATCCCTGCAATTACTATTTCACTCGTTTTTACATCGGCTTGAATATTACCAGTTTCAGTAACACTTATTTTTCCCTTGCAAACAATTGTCCCTGTAATCGTTCCTGATATTTTAACATCACCAGAAAAATATAAGGAACCATCTAATCTAGCCCCCTCATTTATAATTGCTGATAGCTTTTCAAACATATTTGTTACTGCATCAAATGGTCATAAAGCGCATTGAATTCTTCAACGGACTTGTAGGGTATCTCAACCTTTCCCTTGCTGGCAGAGCCCTTAAATTTAAGTTTAACTTTCGCTCCTAACTTTGACTCTAATTTTGTCTCTAAAGTTCTTAGTTTTTTGTTAAAAAGGTTCTCATGCGGATCTGATTCTTTATGCTTTGGCTTAAACTGTTCCCTGGCCTTCAAAATCCGTTCTAACTCCCTTACTGACAGCTGCTCTTGAATAGATCTCTTGGCGTACTGCACAATCACATCCTCAGAGTCTAGGGATAGCAAAACCTTTCCATGTCCAAAGGTTATTTCATCTTTCTGAAGCATTTCAATTACTGTTCTCGGTAATTTTAAAATTCTAAGTAAATTGCTTACAGCTGCTCGACTTTTTCCAAGCTTCTTCGCAACTTCCTCTTGAGTAAGTTTGAGATCACTTATTAAGCGATAGTAAGCTAAAGCTTCTTCTACGCAATTAAGGTCATCTCTTTGAACGTTCTCAAGGATTGCGTATACCATTTTTTCTTTCTCAGTCGTTCTCTTATAAACAACTGGGACTTCTGTTAAACCAGCTATTTTTGCAGCACGCAACCTTCTTTCACCTGCAACAAGCTCGAGAACGTTTCCATTTTTTGTGATTATTAAAGGCTGGAGAATTCCGTTTTCCTTTATGCTATCTGCTAGTTCCTCAAGTTTTATTTCGTCAAATATCTTTCTTGGTTGATCAGGGTTAGTCTTAATTTTATCCACTGATAAAAGTGCACCCTCACCAGAGAAACCACTATCAGACGCTGTTTTTTCGCCCGAGGTATTGATAACCTTAGCATCCTGGTCAGATAGGTTAGACCTTAAAATCTGATTAGGTGTTTCCTGTAGCAAAGAAGCAATTCCCTTCCCTAGAGCAAGTTTTTTTCCCATATACTAAAGTCCTTTTACACTATCTTGAGTATTTATAGTTCTATCTTTAATCAAAAGTTCTTTTGCTAATTGTAGATAAGCTTCAGAGCCCCTTGAGTCTATATCATACAGTACAATTGGTTTTCCAAAACTGGGGCACTCAGAGAGTTTTACATTACGCGGTATAATTGTCCTGAAAACCTTTTCACCAAAATGCTTTTGAATCTCAAGTGCTACCTGCTTATGCAAGTTTGCCCTTTTATCAAACATCGTGAGTAAAATCCCCTCCATCTCCAGTCGAGGATTCAAGCTTGACCGAACCAATTTTACGGTATTTACCAACTGGGCTAACCCTTCCATTGCAAAGTACTCTGTTTGTAATGGCACCAAAAAAGAATCGGATGAATTAAGAGCATTGACAGTAAGAAGACCAAGAGATGGAGGGCAATCAATTAAAATATAATCATAACTATCCTTTATTTGATCTATGGCCATTTTTAATTTTGACTCTCTAGCAATCTCCGATACCAACTCAATCTCTGCACCAATCAAATTGTTGTCAGATGGGCATATTTTTAAATTAACCAGTTCTGTGTCATAGATAGTCTCTGCCATTGGCTTGACACCTATAATTGAGTGATAAACATTAGAATTATAAAAATTTTGATTCTCTACGCCCAACCCTGCAGAGCCGTTACCTTGTGGGTCTAAGTCAATAATCAATGTTTTTTTTTCAGCAATTGAGAGACAGGCTCCGAGGTTAATAGTAGTAGTTGTTTTACCAACACCACCTTTTTGATTTACAACTGCAATTACTTTAGCCATTTGTACTCCAGCTTAGTATATTCAATTATTTATTAGACAATATGCTCGTGAGATTGACAAGATCTTTGTTTGTATTCTCTTGCTCCATAACAGGCTTGTATATTAAATATTTCCTTTTATTTTCACCAATCAGATATTCATTCTCTTCAATTAATTCCCAACCGAAAATATTTCTATAACCTGACTCTTGATCAGACAAACTTGGCCCCTTGTAAAAAAGCACTTTAATGTTTGCTGTTGAATATTGTATTTTTGATAAAAATTCTGAGATTTTACCGACTGCCTTGAAGGTAATGATGCATTCTCTATCAAACATTAAGTTCTCCAACCTTAAGTGGACAGCTTTGAATTTATTTAAATTCATTTTTTCTGAAATAAAGTTTACGGCTTTCACTTTCTTGGCTCTAGCCTCAATGCCTAAAACTTCAAAACTATATTCATTAAAATTTGATATTATAGGTAAAGATGGAAAGCCTCCGCCAAAACCCACATCAACCAAAACGCTTCCCTCAAGACAAAGATTTGAAGATAATAGAAATGGCTTTATTGAGTCAATGAACTGCTTTTCATGAAATTCGCTAAGCTCAGTTATTCTAGTTAAGTTTAAGCCTTTTAAATCACTTCTTAAAATAGTCAAGTAATCTTCTGAAAAATTCATCGAGTTACAACTGTGAGGAGACTAACGCCAAGGTTGCAGGGCGTATCCCTCTGATGCTCTTAAGGTGAAAAAAAGTGGTGGGATTGTATTTAATAATTAACTCCCTGCATTCATTGCTTATAGGAAGGTCTTCAGTAATTTTTCTGACATTAATTCGCTTTTTATCCATTTTTCCAAAACGCTCATTTGATATCTTTTGCCTGTTAATATAGCCTTCATATTTTTTACTTATTAAAAACTCTTGAGAAGCTCTATGGCTTAAATTAATTCCATGCATATTCTTCATATAGTTAATAAACCTAGAAGGCTCAACTGCTGATGATTTTGCTGCGAATTCATTCTGAAGAGAAGATGGAAGCAAAGAGTATACTTTATCAATCACAGACAATTCGTTTAAGTGCTTTTTAATTTTCCTGTCTAGTTTAGAATTTAAACCAAGGGAAAGTCTAATCTTACCTAACCTGCTCACCGAATTATCTTCTCTTATATAAAGTCTATTTTCTGCCCTTGCTGTAAACAATCTATAAGGCTCTTCTCGTTTATTTGACAAGATATCATCTATCAGGACTCCAATATAAGATGTTCCACGTGGAAACACCACCTCTTCTCTTGACAGAGAAGCCAAGGCAGCATTTAATCCCGCGACCAATCCTTGACCCGCAGCTTCCTCATAACCAGAAGTTCCATTAACTTGGCCGGCAAAATAAAGACCTCTACAATCAACTGACTCCAAAGACGTAGAGAGTCGTGATGTGTCAATAACGTCATACTCAACAGCATAGCCTGGGATACTTACCTCAGCATTCTCCATCCCAGAGATAGTTCTAATCATTTCTTCTTGAATACTAGAGGGCAAACTGGTCGAGACACCATTCGGATAAAAAGTATCGAGATCTAGCCCTTCTGGCTCAATAAATACATGATGATCAAACTTTTCAGGATACTTAAAGGCTTTGTCTTCAATTGACGGACAGTATCTAGGGCCAACACCACTAATTTGGCCATTAAACATAGGGCTACTTTCTTTGTTATTTAAAACAATCTCAACAGTGGATGAATTTGTATGGGTTTTGTAGCATGGCACCTGACGTAAAAATCTCTGAAATGGATCTGACAAAAATCCAAAGTTCTGAGCCCTGGGGTCACTTTCTTGAACCTCCATTTTACTTGTATCAACAGTATCTTTCTTTATTCTTGGAGGTGTTCCTGTTTTGAACTTTTTAGAGAGCGTCCTCACATTTAAGCCCAGTGCTGCAACAGGAACAGACCTGTCGCAGCCAATCCTACCACCAGGTGTGATATTAAAACCTTCGTGAAGCACCCCATCAAAGAATGTCCCAACGGTAACTACCAATCTTCTTGCAAGCAAGAAATCACCAGATTTTAAAAAAACTCTAAAGAACTCAGACTCCTGATCCCTTTCACAGTTAACTAATTCACCATACTCAACAGTTAGATTGCTATTTTCAAGAATTAGATCAGTAGCCGCTTGTGAATAGCTTCGCTTATCAACCTGGAACCGAGTAGATTTAACAGCATCACCCTTGCTGTCATTTAAAATTCGACACTGAATAGCAGCTTTGTCAGCAAGAGCACCAATAGCACCGCCCAGAATATCTATTTCTCTTACCAATTGACCCTTTCCAACTCCGCCAATAGCAGGATTACAAGGAGTTGACCCAATCGGAACTCCTTTTTTTGTGAGCAGTCCAACTTTTAAGCCTGAAAATTGCGAAGAAATATTTGCTGCCTCAATACCAGCATGGCCCGCACCCACAATTAAAATATCAAAACTATTTATCATAAACCTGCTCCACGTGGAACATATACTCTAAAACCAAAATTTTGTCATTTTCCAATGCAAAAATTTCCAAAGATTGAATCAAGCAAATCATCCGCGGGTATCACACCAACAAGTGCCTCTAACTCATCAGACAACTCAGAGCAAATACCCAGAAGCAAACCTAGATCCAAACCGTCTTTAGCAATAATTGATACCAGGTCCTTATATAAGATCTCACAAGAGATCAATGATTCAATATGCCTATCAATAGTCAATGGCTTGTTCTTAAGCTCTTTTTTTAATTTCTGACTAGCTAAACTTAAAATTACTGAACCCACATTTCGCCCAGGCAGGGCAAAGAGCCGCAATGATGCACAGCGTTTAGAGCGATTAATCCCAAAACCACTCTCACTTGGTCCTATCGAACTACTCTCACCTGGCCCTATCGAACCACTCTCATCTGGTCCTATCGAACCACTCTCATCTGGTCCTATCGAACCACTCTCATCTGGTCCTATCGAA